>ERZ724561.93-NODE-93-length-18198-cov-2.991367_pt1 | contig 18198 bp, 38 predicted proteins | sample MGYA00375855_ERZ724561 | MGnify/ENA primary metagenome ERZ724561 (study PRJEB28725, sample SAMN03264854) | marine sediment metagenome | biome: marine pelagic biome; feature: marine oligotrophic desert; material: ocean water | place: Pacific Ocean:North Pacific... | reverse complement strand
ACATTATTTGTAATGTTCTATGGAACCATAGAATATAATGTTGATTGTCCAACAGCACTATACAGCCCGATTGATAATGAGAACTGCATGTACATTAAGCATTCACTTTGGAATGGGGTGGCATTGTTATCCTTAACAACATTCGGACTACCCCCTGACGGTATATTGACAGATGTCGCTGTGAACGCAGATGAGGCAGAGGGACGAAACTTCATACCAATGTTATCATTAACTGTAATTGCAGCACTACTAATCAAAAGAAACGAGTTGAAACACAGAAGATTATTGGAGGAATCGAAATGAATCTTAAACAAAGATTAGACATTATGAAAAAACAAGAAACCAATCATGAAATACTTGTTAGAGAAATAAAGGAATTACCAAGATACGGTAAAGAGTGCTGTATGGATCCCAATTCAGATTCAACGCAAACAGAATTTGAAATATGTGAAGATGCTTGGGATAGAGGTGATTGCTTAGTTGAAATAGTTTGGGATGATGGATCTGATCTCATTGGTTTCAAACATTGTATAGTTTGTGGTGGAGAATACAGGGGTGAATGAGGAATCGAAATGACTAAGATTAATGCAGTAGAATGTGATGATTGTGGAACAGTATTGACAGAGACCGTTTACAAACACATTAGAAGACATGATATGCCAAATCCTCCTGTGTCATTATATACTTGTGAAGTATGTGGAAAAGATATTTGTAGTAATTGTTCAGAGGATCACGCAAAAGATGAAACACAGATGGAGTGGAAATAGAAATGAAATGTAAGATATGTGGAGAAAAAGACGGAGAAAAACTACAACTTGGCAACAAAATATACATATTATGTAGATTTTGTTGGGATGAGCAAGAGAGGCGAGGATTAATTTGAGAGAGGAGGAATCGAAATGAAATGTGAAGAATGTGATTTAGATGTTCCATCACAAACATGGTCAACTATCGGTAATGAGGAGGGTTATAGAATAACAGATGATTATAAAGAATGTCCAAAATGTAAGACACGTTATCATACAGTGTGTGATGAAGAAAATAATTATGCAGAAACAACATACGAGGAGGAATCGAAATGAAACAAGACAAATATGGAAACTTCATAGATAAGAAATTTGATGGTTTGTTTTGTAGAGAATGTGGTGATTCTTCATCTGGTCTACTATACTGTATTACTTGTATAGAAAAATTGAAGGAGGAATCGAAAAATGAGTGAACACTGGCTAGACAAAAAACTAGGGGAAATTGTAGAGCAGACAGATGAGGATAATGATTTATCATTTGAATTGGACACTGCAATTTGGCTGCATGAGATAATCAAGGAAAATAAAATAGTTATTACTAAGGAGATGTGGAGAGAACACAGGTTAAAGTGTGGAGTTGAGATAATAAATGACGAATAGAAATAATACACAGATAACTTGCACCATACTGCAAGTCACAAACCAACAGATTGGAATTACCGAACTTGCAAGGAAAACTAATTTACATTATACAAGACTTGTAAGACTTGTAGACAACCTGACATCGTCAGGACTGATAAACACCATAGTGCAGGAGGATAGAAAAACTTACGTCATAACAGAACAGGGTAGGATGCTGCTCCAGGAGTATGAAAAGTTTGACTCTCTTGCAAAGTCGTTCGGGTTGGAATTATGATATGTTACGCATGCCAGAACGGCACCCTGGTGCAAAAACATGCGGATACAATAGAATGCCCTTCATGCGGTTCCAAGTGGAAAAACTATTCACTGTCATCATCGCAGGCAAAAACTTATCGCAAGTCACAGTTTGCAAAAGGCAGAATGTAATATGAGTAAAAAAATATCTGTCGCCGAAAAGAAACGCAGAAAGGCAAAGTATGAGAAGGAACGATATAACCGTAACAGGAAACGTATACTTGCACAACAGAAAGAATATTATGATGAGAACAGACAAGCCATACGTGATAGTAGAGTTGCATACTACAAGGCTTACAATAAGAAACACAGAAAGATTGTAGACCCAAAAACAGACAGACGCTTTAAGGCGAACCGGTTCAAATTTACGTAAATAATTTTACAAGATACCACGACAAATACAAAGATACACCACCAAAGAATATAAGTCTCCTTTTTTTCTTGGGGAGACCCATCCATTTGTTTTGAACCCACCATATCTTATTTGCAATGTACGAATCTTTTCCGGTCTTTCTCCATATTTTGTGATCAGCCTTTTGTATTGCATTGAAGATAATCTTTGTTGTTACCGACTGGAAAATTATAAACACACGCAACACCCTGTCAAGCACAGTGAGTACTATCAACACGAGATAGATTAGCGGAAGGAATGTTGCAACAGATATCATAGAGTCCCACCAGAAATGACCTTTTAGCTGTTCCTCTACATTGACTATTCCCATCCAGGTATAGATTGAAAGATAGATTGATGTCAGCAGTATTATTCCAATACTGTTAACGAGTGGAATCTCCCAGACAGGTACGTTTTTTTCCCTGGCAAATTTTTTGGTGTCCTTTACGCGTTCTATAAAACTGTCAAAATAACCCATTACACATTATAGTTTAAAATAGTAGTTAACTCTTCTTCTTTTGTAAGACATGAAACTCTTCAACCGCCGTAATGTAAACAAGGAAAGCAACAAGGGCGGTGTTTACGTATTTTATGACAGGTATGGACGCAGGATATACGCAGGGCGTGCATCCGGACGTGTCGGGGAACCCTGGGGAGACAACCCAAATGGTGGAAGATTCCGTTATGGTATTAAACACAGGTTACAATCATACCACCAAAAGGATGACTTTGAGGAGCATCCCACAAAGAAGGCACTGCGTAACGACATTCATTATTACCAGGTACATCATGTTGCAAACCAGCAAAAACGTCGTGCATTGGAAAAACAACTAAAGCAGGGCAACAAACATAATCACAAGAAAGGCGACGGACACGGACACTAGGGTCAATTATTTTTAACAGTAATTTATATAACAGGTGTGAAAAATATACCTCTATGGTTATACTTTATTTTACAATGAACTCATATAATGAATTCGTAGGAGCTGCACAGCAATGACAGTATGTCAATATGGCTGTGGTACTGAGCTAAAGTGGGACAAACAAAGAAAGAGCGAGAGTGGTAAGATGATACCAATAGAAGTATCAACCAACGAGCCTCACAATTGCCCAAAGAGCCCATACAACACAGGCAAGCAAGGTGGTTCCACACAGACAACGATGGATGGATCTGGTGATTCTTCCCTCGCATCTCGGGTGACTGTACTAGAAGCAGAAGTAAAGTCCCTCAAAGAAAAACTGGAGTAATAATACGTTTTACAATGTTGCAACACAGCATTGTAAACAAAAATCCCAATTGGGAAACACCCCAGGAACTCTTTGACGAGGCTTGCAGAAAGTACAAAGTCCGCCCGAGTCTAGACGTTTGCGCAACACGTCGTAACAAAAAATGCGCCCTCTTTTTTTCTAAAGATTCTCTAAGTAAACAGTGGAACAAATCATTTTTTATGAATCCGCCATACGGAAAAAATGTAATTGACAAATGGATCAAGTATGCGTATGAACAGCATAAGAAACATAACGTAACAGGAATTGCTTTGATATTTTCAAAGACGGAGACAAAGTGGTGGCACAAGTACATCCAGGATATTGCGGATGTGCACTTTATCAGGGGTCGTGTGCATTTTGAACTTGACGGAAAAAAGGTAGTAAATTCAGCACCATACGGTTCATGCTGGGTAATATGGCGTGCAAAGAAGAGTAGGAGTGGTAAAAATTGATGGACAAGGTTGCAGTATTTACGCGAATCAAGAAGGTGAAGGAAAGATGGGCTGTATTGATTGACATTGACGGTACGGCAGGGACAAAGGAGGATTGGTTTGACGAGTATCCAGAAGGGTTTCATGCAATGTTTTGGGCTGAAGACAGAGTTCATGCCGTCACATTACTTAACATAATAAATTCTGCATTTCATATAAAACACGGAGGGGAAGAGGAATGGGACGAACATATCAACTGACTACAAAGATACTCGGTCATATACGTAACAGAGTAAAAAAGGATGAAGATGTACTGTGCCGAAGATGTGGTGGCACTCTGGTAATTGGAGACTGGGTACATTCCAAAATCAAGCAAGCAAGAATTGACCCAACACAAAGATCTACAGTGTGGTACAAAAATAACAAAGGAGCCCCTTCAATGCCACCAAAGGTATATCATTTAGAGTGTGCCAGGGAGGTTCATCTTGTCTAAAAAGAATAGAGTGTGCAAAACCTGTGGAAAACCATTACCAAAAAAGAACAAGAGTTTTTGTAACAAAGACTGTCAATTGAGGAGGGTAGTGAAAATATGCAAAGAATGTGGAAAAGAATTGCCAATAACACATAGAAGACGTTATTGTGATTGGAAGTGTAGAAATCATTACAGAAGGGACAGAGGATACTTTAAAGACCTATACGCCTCTAAGCATCCTGAGAGGGAGAAGAAGAAGTGTATACTTTGTGGTGATTTGATATTATTCAAAAAAAGAGGTGTTACACGTAAAAATGTAAGCAAATTTTGCTCAAAATGGTGCATGCAAATGTCAGTCAGAATACTAAAAGGTCAAAAAAACATGTACATCAAAGTCCCGGTGACAAGGAAATCAATCCGGTTGGAGTCAAGGAAGAGATGATAGGCGACAAGGGGCTTGAATGCGGTTACTGTGACAGTCAATTCCTTACAACTAGAGAAGGTTATATCAGACTACATTTACATCAAATCATATATCATGGCGATGTTGTTAACGATGGAGAAAGCAAAGTTGGTACAAGAATTAAAGGATGACATAGCCAAGTATCTGAAGGAAAAATACAACCTTCATCTGATACACAACGAGATTGGCGAGATGTACATCCCCGAGATAAAATGCCCAGTGGAATTTACACTGGACAAGGAACGTGATAATAAGTACCAGAAAGATGGCTGGCTTCCAATGGTCTTCAGCGACAAACTTGAGATGGATTATAAGATGTATATTGATATTTTTCTTGACTTTCACAAGAAATGGCGTGAGTTAAACAAGAAACATGATAACCCATATCCATGGTGGTCACAGGATTGAGAAGTGCCCCTACCATCCAGCGTACTGGGGAGGGGGACAGTTATGATTTGTGCGATACTTGCGGCAGGAAAAAGTATCTTCATACATACAGACAGCGTTTGGAGTGTGAAAATGAGGGTTACTAGGCACTGTAAGCGGTGTAATGCTGAACTGTCAGATATTGGCATACGCACAAAGCCAAAAATTTATTGTTCAGTATGCAGGGAAATAAGTAGGATGGAGAAAAAATGGGAGAGACTTGGCGTCCAAACGTAACACCGTATACGAGAACATGTCTAGGCTTGCGAAGAGTAGACGATTTCATTCCAGGTGCTACATCTGTTGGAAAAAGTTTGGTAAAGGATTCCAGTTCCATCACCTTTGGTATGTTGAGGGTGAGCCTGTGTATACTGATTATGGCAACAGTCTTGATTATCGCATTGCGCTTGAACCGTATATTAAGAAGAGTCCGCAACAGTTTTTACTCCTTTGCCAGGCGCACCATCATATGGTCGAATGGGCAAAAAAAATGGGAGACGTAAAGTTTAGAAGGTTGTGTAAGGCACGGAGGTTAAGCAGAAATGGTCAAATTTAACAATAAAAACTGGAAAAAACTAAAGTATCATAGGAGTCGAGATAATGACACTGAATGATCGTGAGAAATTCATGGTACTGATGATGACGATGATTACGTCACCAAAAGCTAAGTTGTTGTCAAGAACTGCCAGGATGAGCTTAATAAAGCACCTCAGGAACAAACTAGCCCCTTCGGTGACAGACAATGATTGGCATACAATCAAACTGGATATTGATGGAATGCAGGAAGATATTCTGGCTTTTCTTACAAAAGATGCAATAAGATCATTAAACGAATCTCCAAGTAATATGGAACCAGAACTGATGGCTCTGGAGAAAGAGGGTAAGGAATTGATGAATGACATTAATGAGGAAGATGCGGAAAAAGCAGGAATTGGCGACCTGTTCCGACAAGTAAAAGACCACTACAAAAAAGGTAAGGAGTGGCGACACTGAACAAATGGGAAAGGAAAGAGCATAGAAAACAGATGCGAAAGGCAAGACATGATGCCGACCGCAGGGACGAAGCCAGTAAAAAGACAAAGCCACGACCAAAGACATATCGAAAAGACAAGGAAGGCAATATCATACTTTGGGGATATCTGAAAGTTACCTGGGTTGCATTACTTATGATTGGTGCAATTATTGTGATTGCCGTATTTTTTGCAGTATTATTAATTACAAACGAAGAGATTGCCGACAGTGACAACTGTAGAAATCCATTTTGTCAATTCTTTTTTGAACAGCCATCTGACATAAAATTCCTGCCAGATGAAGACCTGAGACACTTAACCCCAGCACAACTTGCCAAATTCAATGAAGATCCTACGGAACCTGACGACACAGTATACTTCAGTGAAGATTCAATTCCAAGTGGTTATCTAGAGGCATCCCCAGATGGTTAGTTCTGACAAAATTGCATACATTATTGGTATTGGGTTTGCAATAGTGTTAATTTCCCTCTCATTCATGATTAGTGCTGACGCCAGAAGTGAGGATGAACCGCAATGTTATTCTCCTGCATGCAAGAAAAAGTACGGTGAAGCAGCAAGTGATGTAATCACATCTGGTGGTCAGTATGAGCAACATCTTAACAAACAGGAAGCCATTATGGATTCCATAAACGAAGAGACTAAAGAAGTAATCAAACTAATCCAGGATAAAAAATTGGAAATAAAAAAACAAAAGGCACTGATTCCTGAACTTAAAACAAAATGGAATGATCAGAAAATGAATGTAAACAATAATGATGGGGTAATGAAAAGTATGGAATATCAATTAAAACAACTAAAGAAGGAATATCGTGAGGCGTATGAAAACGCAAACACGACAGAAGACCTGACGGCTGCAAAAGAGGCAAAACAGGCATATCTTGATTACAAGACGGAGTATGAAAGGGAACTTGGAATTTCACAGAAGGAGAATGATCATATTGATTCGTACTATACAGAATATGAGGAGGCACAGGACAAATTAGAAGTAATGCTTGACGAATTGGATGAACTGAACATACAGTTTGAAGAACTTCGGATAGAGATGTTCAAGGCAAAAACAAGCGACCAGTTTGTAAGTATCAGACTGTCAGCGACTTGTAATTTATTGATCAAGAGTGGATACCCAACTGACTGTCCGACTTATCGGGAATTAGCAGAAATTTTTGACAATACAGACCCAAGATTCAGTGGTGGCTTTGTGGACTATGGATACGACATCAGACGGGAAAACCCAACCATAACTGATTACTGGAACTATTACGAGCAGTTGCCAAACTGGAAAATAATAACGGTTGATCCTGATGCTAAGATGATGCAGAAGGGAATGCTCATAGAGATAGCACCAAATGACGTTGTTGGCAAGCCAAAGATTGGTACTGGTACAAACTTTGAAAAGAACGAGATATACTTGGAGTATGACATATTAATCAACAAGCAATGTTCCCATGCAACAGTAAGTCCAGATATTGAAATAATAACACAGGCTGTATCACAATTTATGAACGACTGTAAAGATCCTTTAAACAAAGTTGGCACTGTGCCAATTTATGGTGACTTCCGTAGTTTAAATCCAGGATGGCTTGACGGTATAATACAGGTGTTTAGGAATTGAGTAGGAAACAGGAAATTTCAGATTTTGTACTTGCGGCGTTTCACAAGGCACAGCGTGACGCCCTGTGGAAAAATAGTGGTGGCAGACTTGACACATGGCATGTAAGTGACTTTGTAAGTCCATGTCTTAGAAAATCACATTATGGTAAGATACCAGAATTGAAGAGTGAAATGACGGATGAAATGGCTGCAATATTATACCAGGGTGTGATAGTCCATGACAACAGTACACTATCATCAATAAACGAACTTACAATGTGCTATGATATTATGAAAAGAAAGAGCATAGACACATCAGTTGTAAAGAACATGGATGATGATGAAAAGAAAAACATCATCACTGGTACGCTTGATGACTTGGTAAAAGTTGGGGATGACTTTGTTATTTGTGACAAAAAGACCTACAATGCCAGGGGGTATACAAAGAAAGAGGCAAGTCCGGAGCACATAAAACAGGTAAACATCTACGCCGTCATGCTTGAGGCTTCTTATGGAATACATGCCAGATACGGATGTAACCTGTACCTCGACAAGGGCAATGGCTACAAGGAAACACCAATCGTGTATGATGTGGCACCTCTTCTGGATACGCAGAAAATGATGGAGGACATACTACATGAACTACAAAGCGGAATGCCACAACCAACAATAACATTCCTGTGCAACCTAAAGAACCGTGACAAAAAATGCTACTGCAATTATCTGGAGCAGTGCAAGAAAGACGGAAGACCTGAATAGTTTCAAATAGTACAATTTCCACGGCATTGTGTGAAGCCCAATAATTATCTCAATAGTACACCCGAGACGGAAACGGATTATAACCGAATTCCTGGGCAAACTACGTACGTCACACACAGGTCTATGGGCTTCACATTTTTAATTTCAAATAGGAGTGTATTCTAAGGTAACCATGCCTATCAAAGTAAAAGTAAAGGGAGGTTGGAAAGTTGTTGATAAATATACTGGAAAAACCCTTCATGTTTATCGCGGAACAGGTGCAAAAACAAAAGCCGTGAAAGCTGTAAGGAAGGGGTACTGACATGGGAGTCGAAAAGAAAGGATTGCCAGTAGAGGACGTTAGTGGAAAAATATATGATATGTTAAACCAGGGTGGGTTTAAAGAACTTGGCAGTGATGCCAGAAAAGGTATGCAGTCATTCAAGGTTGATTTTACCGGAAAGGTAGGATGGTCTGACCGTAAGGAACATAAATTTCATAAAAAATATCACGGTAAAACCCAATGATTAGTATCGCGCTAATAATTTCAAATAGTAGTGGTTTCTAGATAGTCTATTGCCTTTCAAAAAGATCCATAAAAAACTGGAACATAAAAGAAAGATGCTACGTGGTGTTGGAGACACGCTTGGTACTGACCCACACAAAAGGATGCTGAAGAAAAGCAAGAGACTTGGAAAGAAATTTGATTATGGTGGAAAGATGTTTTCTGCGGAGGCTTGGAAAAATGACTAAAAAATACAGGGGTTATGTTGTTGCAAACAAGGGTGTCGGACGTGTTGCAATGCGTGATTCTGGAAAGCCCCATCCAACGAGACGAGCCGCTGTTGCCGATATTAAACGCGACAATCAGAGATGGATGACAAAGAATTACTCTGGAGGGTGGGTAAAACAAGCCAAATTTGAATATGGTTCTGTAGAGGACGGACGATTCCCTGACGGTTCAAAGGGAAACAAGGCTTTGCTTAAATGGCATAATGAAAAGACCGGCAGAGTATTCTAATATGCAGTGTCATACTTGCTGGAAACAAACAGATAGAAAGAAATTCCATAAGGGTGAACCTACATGTGACAGATGTTATGAAAAGTATGTCAAATACGATACTATTCATAATGAATTGATGTAGGATACTATGAATACAATAATTTCAAATAGTACTATACAAGACAATACATTATGGTAAAGTACCAATGTAAACAGTGCGGAGGCAAATGGGTAGAGTCTACAACTCATAACCATGCAGGCAACCCACTAAACCCAGCAGATAAAACATTATCAAAACAATTCTGGAGTCACTAATTGACAGACAGAGATGATGCTTTGGGGATGGTTGGAGCAACAATGACAATGATGTTTGGTATAACAATGGTAAAGTATGCACAGGATTCTACTAGAGATTTAATGAAACAGGGTAGGGGCAAAGCAGCAAAAAAGATTCCATTTGACCCCTATGGGAACTACTAATGACACAATTTACAGACGGTCGTATTCCAAATTCTAAGAAAAGGAAAAAGAACATATTCACAGATGGGTCGATTCCTCATGGGTGAAGGTGGCAACTGTGAGGGGCTTGGCTGTATGTGCGGATGTCATGTAATTGAAGACCCAGTAAATATGGGACAAAGATGTGATATTTGTGGCTGTATAAGTGGTATACACAAACTGATGCGTGAAAGCGGTCAGAGATGATTTTTTAATTTCAAATAGATCTATTACTTGAGGTTATTATGAACGATCATAAATGCAGTGATTGTAAACAGGAATTTCGTACTGTGCGACAATTAAGATCTCATTGGGCTGCGTTTCATAAACAAGGAAACCGAGTTTCAGGGAGTGGGGAATGAGCAAAAAGAAAAAAGAGAGTCCATATTGGAAATACCCCAAAGTCTATGAATATCAGAAGGATTACAACAAAATGTATTATATGGCAAACAGAGAAAAAATAATTGCCGAGCAAAAAAAGAGGAATGCCGCAAATGAGGCTGCTATTGCCGAATACCAAAAAAACTATTACAAGAGGGAACGAGAAAAACTTTTGAACTATGCAAAGAAAAGGAGAAAAAATGGTAAACGCTAATCTAAGTGAATATGAAAGGAAATATGATGTTAATAGACAATATACCACACGAACAAGGAAGAGGATGGGGTTATCATGGCATTATTCAGTCAAAGGGGAGAAGCCAGAATGAGCTGTGATCTTGAAGCGGTGCTATATGTAACGGCTGGATCTGTTGTTGCATTGGCAGTAGGACTACCATTCATTATGAAGAAACTCTTTGGCAAAAAAAAGGCACCTCTATGCTTTGACAATGAGGAACAAAAAAGACACAGTCATGAATAACGAAACAATGGAATGTCGGTATGGTATGCACAAATTGTGCAAGGAATATCAAAAGAACGACAAATGTCTGTGTGATTGTCATAAAACAACTTCTATTTAAGCAACCAAATTTTAATTTCAAGCAATGGGTGGAAAGCTAAAGCTGAGGAAGCGCATAAAGGCTTTGCAGAAAATTGTGGAAATGGAGAATTCTGACATACCATATAGTACCATTGCAATTGCAAAGGAGATTGGAGTAAGCAAGGCTACCGTCTCAAACTATAGAAAAGCACTTAGAAAACAGGGACTAATAGAGGATAAAAGGAGAGTTGCAAATGGTGCATCCTGGATGGTGTCAAGACCTCTGTTTGATGAGATTCCGGTTATCGCAAAATTCACAGAAAGGCTAAAACTGGATCAATTGACACCGACAGAATACACCAACAGACTTTATGATATTTGCAGACAGACAGGAAAACACCCAGACCAGCTTGTAGAATCACTTGAGAATGCAGAGATAATTTACTCGTCATTTACAGAGAAATACAAAGCCAAGAATCCGGAATTAATGCTTGACCGTTACAACCGTTCCATAAGAAAATTCATTTCATATAATCAAATCACACTTCCGCCAAATTCCAAAGTAATGCCATCTGGTACCGATTCATCAGGAGAATACAGCCGAGTCAGACTTGATGACGATGCGGTACAGAACGCATCAGATTTCATTGAAAAAAACTACGGTTCTGATTGGGCTCTTCTGTTTGGAATACATCATGAGATATTTGCAAGACCAGCCACAATGCTTAGCTGGTCTCCGAATGTAGAATTTGACTATGTTGATATTGATGGGAAAAGCTATGAACATGGCATATGTACGGTCTTTGAGAAAAAGACAAAGAAGCGTTATGACAAGCTGATTTTACTCCCATCACTGATAAAACAGATCAAGGAACTGTCACCAAATAAGCCAATAATGAGCGGTAATCAGGACTCACTTTCCGCAAAGTACGCATCAATACTTCGGGAATATTATTACTCAATAGACAAATTGGAACACGATGTAAAGTACAAAAAAGGGGTTGAGGGGTGGCTCTATCAGAACAGACCAATCTATGCGATACGCCATTCTGCTGCACTGATGTGGATGAGGAGGACTGGATTTAACCTTGAACTTGTAGCCAAAATGGGGTGGGATGACACTAAGACATTATCCAAATTCTATGCCAGAACCACGGTAAAAAACATCATGCAGGCAGGGGTCTGTTATTATTGCAGACCACCAGCAACCATAACAAATGAAAAAATATTGTGTTCCGCCAGTCATGCGCTAGACTATGTCAATGGAGCAAGAAAGTGACAGATAAGACAAAAATCACATTTACACTTAGTAAAAAACTATTCTTTAATAGGAGCGGAAAATTAGCGTGTATTAACTGTGATTGTGATTTGGAAGGAAAATACGTATTGAGTAACAGACACCAAAAATATAGGTGTCTAAAATGTGCCGTACAGAAACATCTAATTGACGAAATACCGGATGGAATACCAGAAAATGAGTATTAAACTGATACTTGGCATCGGATTCATAATTGCAGCAGTTGGCTGGATTGTATATACAACACAGGGAATACCAGGATTAATACTGCCATGAATATGTGTAAAGGACTCTGCATAAATTATAACACCACAAGACGACACTCAGAATCCATCTATGATCTTTGTGTACGATGTCGTAGTTGTGATAAATATATTCCAAGAGATCTATTGATTGAAGTTAAAACAAAAACAGAAAATCATAAGAAATTCAAATGCCCATGTTGCGATTCATATGGATTAAAGGGGATGTATAGAACACGGGAACATAAAAGACTAAGATAGTCATTTTCAAATAGTACAACTCTTTATATATAATGAATGTGAGGATGACTTCATTATTACCATCGCTAAACAACTGCCTTGACTTTCTCCCACATTTCCCACCATGCACGGTGCATGAGGTTTCATCAACTACCATAACCAGTAGTTTCAACAACGTGGATGGTGGGTTATAATTTTACGATGTGTTAGATGCCAGATGGACTATGGTATTGAATTAAAGAATCAGCCATTAGGAGAATGGATTTTTAGGAAGATACTAAGACGGCGTTCATACATGTACTGCAAGGCTTGTGGATACTTTGAGGATGTTGATGATTACAAACGAAGGATGATGACTGAATGATTGAGGCTTTGCTTGTGATGGTTCCGATTATAATAATAGGTTCTCTTGGGGTTGCAAAGATAATTACCATGTCAATAGAAAAGCCATATGATAAGTTCCGTAACGAACTCAAATGAGTTTTATCCGTTGGGTGCTACTTTTCATATTGCTAAAAATCATACTAAATCGCCGTAAATAATGCTACTAAAAGCGCGAATCTTCCCCAAAAAATTTTAGGTTTGTGCCTGTCATTAAACGGTCGTCTTCTGTAAAACAGCATATTTCCATGTTGAACATAGCATTAGAACAACAGGCATAAAGCGAAAAAAAGACTTTGTTTATTCAAGTCCACAAAGCTTTACTACACCACATCATAAAGTCCTCAATGATCCTGGGTATTAGCTATAATATTACTAATAATACATATGATCTTCTAAGCTTATCGCAGCTTTTATGTACAAGATCATACTAGGTAAAAAAACTCCTCACGAAAAAAAAATATTTTATGTAGTACAATAATAAAATAATAATTATTATATATCTTCATTTGTTCAATATTTAATAGGTATGTATCTAGGAGACAAGACATGACGCTCATAGAGATTCTAGCTCAACCGTGGAATCAATACCGACAAGGAATAATTTTTTCAATCCAGAAGGGAGATTTCGATGCTGCCATTGTAATGCTACTAGGAATGTGTAAGGTATTGCCTGAACAGTATCGGCCCGTGTTACCTGACATCCCAACAGCCGGAAACTTACAAGAGGACTTTTCACTCAAGCAAATAAAATGGCAATGGTGTACCATCTCATTGCAAGCTGTCGAGGACTCAATCTCCAGATGGATTCATGACAATTTTGACAGGGTGGCAATGGGAGCATAATTGACGGAAGAAATTAGAAACGTTGTAACAAAAGAAGATGCAGGAAAAGCACTGCGGAACCTGACGTCAAGAACCACCCAAAGTCAACCCCAAGAAACATACAGCTATCAGAATCATGATTTCGATAATACAGAATCTGTCCAACTGCACAGCAATGCAAGAGCCCCAGGGGCTTTTCGAGACCTCATATCGGTGTGGAATTATAACGGAAAAAAAGTCCCAGTGCCAGCCAGATGGCACCCTAATAGCGTAATTAAGCGAATTGTTAAACACAACAAATTAGGGCAATATACTGGCATTGTAATGATTGGGCAGAGTGGATCTGGAAAAACAACATTGACGAGGAAAATTGTACATGAAATACATACAATGGGAGAATCGTACATTGTAAAATGGTTTAACGGTCACGACATGCTCCATATGGATGAGCATATAGATAATCTCCAGGTAGGGCACCCACACATCATGATTTTTGACGATGCGTCATATACGCTTGAAGATGCAAAAAAGACAGAAATAGCAAAACTGGCGAATGCCCTGACCACAATCAGACACAAACTGAAAAGCCGAGTTATCATGATCATGAACATACACTATAGTAAGGCAACAATGAAATTTTTTCGAAACCAACATTTCACGTTTTTGACCTCTGTATCAGTAGAAGAAATGGGAAATTTCCAAGATCTCTTCAAAGACAAAATGACTGTTGTGAGGTCTTTTGCAAAGCAGTATAACAAGATGATGTTAAGAGGGTACTTTGAGGCGCCTGTTTCATCATTTGAGAGCACGGTTATACGATATAGGACAAACGAGCCCTTCAGGGTGGCTCTTGTAGCAGAAGTGGCGGATCTTCATTTTATGCTCTATAACAGAGGTGAATGTGAGGGGTGCAAACCCATGTCAGGAAAAGAAAAAAAATTACCAAAAACGATAGATGCAATAATTGAAAAATTTTCCAAATTGTATAGAAAGAAGGATAGGGGTCAATTACCAAATGAATTTGTTGTAGGACTTAGGTATTTTGCAAAAATAGCAACTGGTGAAAATACACTAAGCCCTGTTGAGAGGTCTATCTGGAACAGCTTGACAGAAATTCAAAAAAACGGTTTTACAGACTGGATGGCACTTACTGAAAAAGTCACAGAAATGAGGCAAAGAAAGCACACAAAAAAGCTTCATGGTATTAACGCCAAAGCTGATGCTACTGTAATGGATTTGGTCAGAATGATAAAAAAAGAACAATCTGAAGGGGAAACAGAAACAAAAATGGAAACACCTGATTATGACTCTACATACATACCAAAAGACTAAATTTAAATTTCAAATAATAGGAGTTTCATAGAAAAGTATGTATGTGCTATTTTTCCTGTTATTGGCAGGATTGGGATACGGGTCATTATTTTATCGACATAATCCGATTTTTCTACTTTTGGGAATTGCGGCAGTTATACTGCTAATGTTGGTTCCAATGGATTCTGATATAATATGGGAGACAACATCGTCCACAGATATTGACGGAACTGTCGGATCTGACACAACGGATCTGACGGAAACAAAAACAGACTCACATGTGCTTTTCACACTTTCTGAAGGATGGGAATATACCGCGTGGATCTGGATTCATGTCTTTATACTTATAATACATTGTGTGTTCTTTTTCAAGTATATGATGTCGGCGGTGAATCCATAAAATGTTCGTTAATCTATTCCTCCTATTTATCTGCGTAAATTTTGCACTAAATTTAGTAGGTGCCGCAGGAAGCCCACTTGCGGTTGATATGGACGGAGACTGTCATCCATACTTGCCAGGGGTTGTTGAAGTTGATCCAGTAATCGGACAGATGGATACAGCCGGTGTAGAGGACGTTTGGCATACCGAAAATAATGCACCAGGGCAGGACGGTATAATCGACATATATGATGTTCAAGGTCAAATTAAACATCCTGACGATAATACTGAAACATCTCAGGGTGTTTGGTCTGGTGCAACAGGTTGGTTTAACAGTATAACAGATGCCGCATCAAAAGGCTGGGCAGCAATGGAAACAATGATGAACATGGTTTCTGGAGGATACATTGTTGACATTATTGAAAACACATCAATTGACTGTCAAATCGACAACAGAGCCCTACTGACAACTGTAGAGGAATGTAGTGCCTTACCAACACCAGTAGCAGCACCATGTGACAACCCATACTTTGGTCATATGACAAAGCCAAGAGTAGTAGAAACAACAGGTGCAACATGCTTAGATTCATTTAATAAAACACCACCAGAAGCAAACAAAGCTACAGCCCCATGTCTTAGAGATGCAGATAATATAATGTGGGATCAGTTCAAAACAGGTGTATACGCAATTTTCAGTGTTTTGTTGGTCATAACATTATTCTACTGGCTAACAGGTAGAGGTCACATATTATCATCATGAACAAACGTGATATGGAATTTGAGGTATGGTTTGGAAAGAAAGACAAAAAAAAGAAATGATGAGGTATTTCTCTCACGAATGAATTTTGTTTTATATATGATATGTTTTGGAATTTACTTATGATTGACATGAGTTATATCATGGGCTTTATCGGAGTCGCGGTCGGCCTTATTATAGGCATCCTCATATATTCTGAGGTAGAAGCGGCCATCGATTGTCCCGATGCAACCACAAATGCAGATGGTAACGAAGCTTGTGTAAGGGCCAAACAAATAGCATGGACGGTAATTTCCATCCTACCTATTTCTATGTTCTTTGCATTGTTCGCCATTTTCGGTGGTTTCAGCAGAGGAACAGCATAAGCACATTGATTACAAAATCAACCCAGACGGTTAGGAGATAACCGCAACCAAAACTCCTTTTTTCTATTTTAATAACAGTAAAAAAAATATCATATTTTAATTTCAAATAGTAGTATATTGTGAGATAGTCATGGTGTTTAACTAATGGCCGTGAACACGATACTTCGAGCTATGGTGGCGGTATTTGCCGTAGGGATCGCGATGATTGCGTTTATGCCGGCCGTTTACGAACTTTACTATTCACAGACTTTATGGGACTCCGCACCGGCAGAAGCGTTACAGGTTAGAGATAACATTTATGCCACATTTTTGGCTCTTCCCCTCATGATGATTGGGGCCATTTTTCTCTGGAGTTACATTAGTACATCACGTAAAGATTATGGGTACTAGCGATGAGGCGGTATGCTGCACTATCTGGAGGCGGTCTTTTTGCATTACTCCTTCTAACAAGTACCGTTACTTTAGCCGCGCCCCCTGTATCTGCACAGGTGCCTGAAACAGTAACAGGCTTAGTCTATAAGACAAATTCAATCGAAACTGAAATCGTAACGATTGATAAGTTTGGTGGAATAACAGGCGATGATGATTCATATCCTTTTGAAGCATTTGTTGATCAAAGTGGGTGGATATACTATGTGTATGATGCACATGACCCTGCCACAGTTACAGGTATGTATAATGACGAGATGCGAACATTTCAAGAGTGTAATGATGCGTGGTGTCATGTTGTAGGCGATGATGGAAATCTATACAAGGTTACTGTTCCAGCTTTTGATGTTGGTGTTACATCACCAATAGATAGAGGGGAATTTCCAAAGATAGAACAAACAGCTTCAACATACAAATTACCTGACGGTTCATACCAAATGTTTCAACACTATCCTTATGTCAAGTATGGTGGAGAATGGATTCCATACATACTAGAGGAAACTGATGATAGTGTATTTGTTCGATTCAATGACGGTAGTTTGTCATTTGACAAATCAGAATGTGCAGTTACATACTTTAATCCATTAGAAGAAATTTTGATAAAGTCCGAAACATACAATGTCAGAAGTGCAACAATCGGAACCGACGATTGGTCACACTTGCAAGTAAATGATGCAGTATGTAATGTAAGTTATTACGAAGAGGAATTTCAAATTGGAACACCAGAAGTATTGTATGTTAATTTAACGAAAGAAAATGATGAGGGTGTTTACAGAATTGAATATCATATAAGCATGGGTCAAGTCAAAACAACAGCCTACTTTGAGAATTTATCATTAGACAATTCCAAGATTGCATTTACACAAAGCGTATCTTTTGATGATCCAATTATTACATTGAACGATACCGAATATGACCTATCACAATTACGTGGACAAAATTTCCCTAGAGAGATACTTGAGGAAAACGAGGATTTATTCATAGAAGCTAGAGAATTATATTTCAATGCAGGGCTTGGGTTTGAACATCTTTGGAATGTAAATATTTCTGACACCGTTC
>ERZ724561.91-NODE-91-length-18303-cov-4.642606_pt1 | contig 18303 bp, 14 predicted proteins | sample MGYA00375855_ERZ724561 | MGnify/ENA primary metagenome ERZ724561 (study PRJEB28725, sample SAMN03264854) | marine sediment metagenome | biome: marine pelagic biome; feature: marine oligotrophic desert; material: ocean water | place: Pacific Ocean:North Pacific... | reverse complement strand
AGGCTGCCGACGAGGCAGGAGTCCCGGTGGAACTGATCGACAGGGATGTCGTGATAACCCTCAGGAGGGCCTGGTCGAAGATGGGTTTCAGAGAGAAGTTCCGGGTCCTGGACGCCTTGCTGTGGCAGGAGGACGACGAAGAGGAGGCCTCGATAGAGGAGTTGCTCGAGGACTCGGACATGCTCAGCAACCTGATGGAGGAGGCTCGAGAGGTGGCGCCCGCGGCCGGCTCCGTTCTGATAGACGAGAGGGATGCTTTCCTAGCAGGCAGGATACAGCAGATCAGGGGCAGGGGCAAGGTGCTCGCCATCATCGGGGCTGGTCACCTAGGGGGAGTCCAGGATCAATTGTCAGAACCAGCGATGGAGTCCGCCTCTAGGCTCAAGGAGCTCAGCGAGGAACCCGGAAAATCAATCTGGCCCAAGGTGCTGATGATTGCCATACCTCTGTTCCTCCTCGGTGCGGTGGCTTGGATGGGTTACAATGGCGAGATGGAGTCGCTCAAGCAGACCGCCCAGGCGTGGCTGGTCATCAATGCCGGCCTGACCGGACTGGGCGTCCTGCTCGCTCGCGGGCATCCTCTCTCGATCCTCGTCGGAGCTGTGGCATCCCCTATCACCTCGCTGAATCCGACTCTCGCAGCGGGTTGGTTCGCTGGTTACACGCAACTGAAGGTCGCCGCCCCCACAGGTAAGGACGCGCAGGACTTCCTTGCGCTGGACAGTGCCTCACTGTTCTGGAGGAACCAGGTCGGAAAGGTGCTACTTGTGACGGCCTTCGGGAACCTCGGTTCGGTGGCTGGGACTTGGATCGCAGCAGCGGGAATCGCCGGCTTCATACTGTGATAGTCTGGAGAAGGCTCATTTGCCGGAAGGGCCTGTCCGCCCTCATAGAGGGCGGACCATGGTCAATTACGGCTTCGTGATAGACAACAGGAAGTGTATCGGCTGCCATGCCTGCACGGTCGCCTGCAAGTCCGAGCATGATGTCCCAATCGGAGTAAACCGGACCCACGTCAAGTACATCGAGAAGGGCACCTACCCCGATGTCACTAGGGAGTTCAGCGTCCACCGCTGCAACCACTGCGAGGACTCACCCTGCACGACGATTTGCCCCACCACAGCGCTGTTCACCCGCGAGGACGGCATCGTCGATTTCGATGATGATCGCTGCATCGGATGCAAGTCCTGCATGCAGGCCTGTCCCTACGATGCCCTGTACATCGACCCGAACAAAGGCACTGCGGCTAAGTGCAACTACTGCGCCCACCGAATTGAGCACTCCTACGAGCCGTCCTGCGTCGTCGTCTGCCCTGTCGAGGCCATCATCTCCGGCGACCTAGATGATCCTAACTCGTCAATCTCCGGCTACCTCAACGAGCACGAGACCATCGTGCGCAAGCCCGAGTCCGGCGCCAAGCCGAACGTGTTCTATGTCGAGACAAGTGAAGATAGTCTCGACCCTCATGCGACCGAGCGCTCCGGGGAGTACCTGTGGACAGACCAGGCTGCGGGCGTAGGCCACTTCGCCAAGTACGCCGAGCAGAGGTCCGGCGCCGCCGACACCCACTCGATGATAGTCCAACTGGCCTTAGAGAAGAAGGCCAAGGCGGCCGCCCCAAGAGACAGGGCAATCATCCACGACGTCATGTCGAGGCTGGAGGAGGAGGCGGGCAAGCCGAAGCGCTCGTACGACCAGCCTTCCAAGGGGGTGCTCTGGGGCTGGGAGGTCTCCGCGTACGTGGTGACCAAGGCCATCGCAACTGGGACCTACATGCTGGCGATGGCTTTGATGCTCTCTGGCATGCTGGAGATGACTGACGGGATGTGGTGGCGGCTGGTCATCGGCTGCACGGCCTTCCTCGGGCTGACCGGGGTCCTCCTAATCCTCGACCTTGATCGCCCCGAGCGCTTCGTCTACGTGATGCTGCGCCCGAACTGGGACTCGTGGCTGGTCAAGGGCGCCTACCTGCTAGGGGGATTCGGAGGAGTACTGGCCTGCAGCGGGGCGGTGCTGCTGTTCGGCCTCGATCGAATCTACCTAGAGTATCTGGCTTACGCAGGAGTCCCACTGGCCCTGCTCACTGGAGTCTACACCGCCTGGCTGCTGAAGCAGGCTCGCGGTCGCTCGTGGTCCGAGGACGGCCTCCTCGAGGCCAAGATGATCTTCGAGATGGTTGTAGTCGGGGTTGGCGGCGTGTTCCTAATGGCGTCGCCCGGCATCCTGTCGATGCTTATCTTCGCCATCCTGATGGCCGTGGTCGCCAGTCATGCCCACGGCACGGTGATTAAACCGCAGCTGGAGACCCTGCACTGAGGTGAATTAGATGGCGCGGACCTTCATAGAATCGATAGCGCAGAAACTGCGCATCATCCCCGATTTAGATCGTGAGTATTCCTCACCCGAGACCACTGACCTTCGCAAGTTCCCGGACCCTGAGGACTGGCATGACCACGTCGAGCTCGACGCCAACGAGTGGCCCAAGCGCGTCGAGCGGCGGTACTCGCTGGTGCCGACAACCTGCTTCAACTGCGAGTCGGCTTGCGGTATGCTGGCCTACGTTGACAAGGAGTCTGAGGAGGTCACTAAGTTCGAGGGGAATCCCCACCATCCGGGGAGCCGTGGCAGGACCTGTGCCAAGGGGCCCGCCACAATCAACCAGATCAACGACACGGAACGCATACTCTACCCCCTGAAGAGGGTCGGTAAGCGAGGCGAGGGCGGCTGGGAGAGGATATACTGGGACCAAGCGCTGGACGAGATCGCAGCGAAGATCCGGGCCTCGCTGAAGACCGGGGCGAAGGATCGGGTGGTGTACCACGTCGGCAGGCCGGGCAACGAGGGCTACGTCGAGAGGGTGCTGAAGGCCTGGGGGGTCGACGGCCACAACAGCCACACCAACATCTGCTCTGCGGGGGCCCGCACCGGCTACAGCCTGTGGCACCACCACGACCGGCCCAGCCCGGACCACTCCAACGCCAAGGTCATCCTGTTGACCTCCTCACATCTCGAGACGGGGCACTACTTCAACCCGCATGCGCAGCGAATCTTGGAGGGAATGATGGATGGCGCCAAGCTCATCGTCATCGACCCGAGGCTCTCCAACACTGCGGCCATGGCGGACCACTGGCTCCCGACATGGCCGGGCAGCGAGACTGCGCTCTTCCTAGCTTGGGCCAAGATGATACTCGAGCGCGGCATGTACGACCGTGACTTCCTCGAGAACTGGGTCAACTGGGATGACTGGCTCGAGGCCGATCACCCGGAAGAGCCGCGGACCTTCGAGCGCTTCATCGAGTTGCTGCTCGAGGAGTACGACGAGTATACTCCCGAGTTCGCCGCTGCCGAGTGCCGCATCCCCGTAGAGCAGGTGATTGAGGCCGGGGAGGCTGTGGCCGGCGCGGGCAGCCGCCTGTCGACGCACGTCTGGCGCTCGGCGGCCATCGGCAATCTCGGGGGTTGGCAGGTGGCGCGCGCCCTGCACCTGCTGAACGTGCTTACGGGTAGCGTGGGCAGTGAGGGCGGAACCTCGCCGAACTCGTGGTCCAAGTTCAGCCCCGAGCTGTTCGACGAGCCACCCAAACCTGACGGTTGGAACGAGCTTCATTTCCCGCCTGAGTACACCCTCTCGCACTACGAGATGAGTCACATCCTGCCTCATCTGGTGAAAGACGGACGGGGTGCGATGGATGTCTACTTCACCCGCGTCTTCAATCCGGTCTGGACCTATCCCGATGGGTTCTCGTGGATTGGGATGCTGGAGGACGAGGAGTCCGTTGGATGCCATATCGCGTTGACCCCGACTTGGAACGAGACGGCTTTCTTCGCCGACTACGTACTGCCTATGGGGCACGCCTCGGAGCGTCACGACATCAACTCCTACGCCACCTCGGCTGGCAAGTGGGTGGCGTTCCGGCAGCCGGTCCTACGCGAGTACGCCAGAAGAGAGGGTCGCGAGGTCAGGTTCACCCGAGAGGTCAACCCTGGGGATGTTTGGGAGGAGGACGAGTTCTGGAACGAGTTGTCGTGGCGCATCGACGACGGAACTATGGGCATCCGGGAGCACTTCATGAGTCCGTACCGCGAGGGCGAGCGCATCACCGTGGATGAGTACTACCAGTACACCTTCGAGCGCGTTCCCGGGCTTCCCGAGGCGGCGGCGGCTGAGGGCTTGGACGCACTCGGATACATGCGCAAGCACGGGGCCTTCCTGATTGAGGAGGCGACCTACGCCAAGCACGAGCAGGAGGGCTGGCCGACGCCCAGCGGCAAGCAGGAGCTCTACTCACCGACAATGGTCGAGTTCGGCTACCCAGAGCACTCCATCCCTCACTACCGCATTCGCAGCCACGTCCACCCCGACAACCTGCAAGGAGAAGATGAGTACTGCCTGCTGCCGAACTTCCGACTACCTCAGCACATCCACTCCCGATCGGCCAATGCCAAGTGGCTTGTCGAGATTGGTCATCGCAACCCGATTTGGATGCACCCCAAGGACGCCGAGAGGTTGGGGGTATCCGAGGGTGACTTGCTGAAGGTGGAGACCGAGATTGGTTGGTTCGTCGACAAGGTCTGGGTCACCGAGGGCATCAAGCCGGGAGTGGTCGGATGCTCGCACCACATCGGACGCTGGAGGAGGGCTCAAGATCGAGGTAATCGATACCTCAGCAACGAGGTCTCGATAGAGGACGTCGGTGAGGGGAGGAAGCGCATGAGAACGGTCTCCGGGGTCGGACCGTGGGAGTCGGACGACCCCGATACTAACAGGGTGTGGTGGAGGGACGGCGGGGTCCACCAGAACATTACCCATGCGGTGCAGCCAGACCCCATCAGCGGCGCTCACTGCTGGCTCCAGAAGGTCAGGCTGAGCAAGCCCTCGGATGGGGAGCAGTATGGTGATGTCGAAGTCGACACAGAGAAGTCGTTCGAGTACTACCAGAACTGGAACCAGATGGCGAAGCAACGCGAGACTCACCCTCGTGGAGAGCGGCGACCACTGTGGATGAAAAGGCCGCTCTCACCGAAGAAAGAACATTGGTTCGTCCCCGAGTGAGAATTTGATTAGGGGCTGCGTGCTCTCTGTGCCAAAGCTCCTCTAGGCCTGCCTGAAGAACCTGATGACACGTCCTTAACTGTAAGTTCTGAGGGATCATCTGGGACCTTGCCCCATTCAATCGTCGTCATCCAGAATCTCTCATAGAAGTAATACATGAACAGTTTGAGAGGGATGCCTATTGCCGCAGCTGACAACCCCAATACCACATTCCCCGACAATGCAAACACAACAACTACTGTTGTGCCACTGGCAATGAATCTCCACAGGAGAGTCTTGACGATGGTGCGTTTTTGTGAATCCATCCCAATCACCCCGTCAATCCATCTGCCTATGGGCAACAGCACGGGCCCCCGTGCCGGTCAAGGTTGCTATGACGCTCAAGCACAACGCCTCCGCGAAGCTCCTAGAGCCATCCCACCCCATGGTAACAGTGCGGAGCGGCATTGGCATCCCAATTAACCTGAATGGTCGCCCATCCAAGAGGATGGCAATTTTCGGACGCTCAAACTGCGACGGGAATTTCTCTCATCTCAATGAACCGGTCGAAGTTTCAGTGCCTTTTCATCTACATCGACATCCTCTAAGCCCCAATCAGAGGCACTCCAACCTCTCTCATGGAGGTAATACAGAATCATTTTTGTGAATACTTCTGCACTCCCCACAATTGCTCCGGCAGTCCAACTTCCCGTCACTAATCTCGTAATTATGATGGTGTCTGTGGTTGCAATACACCTCCATGTCAAGGTCTTCACTAGGCTGCGTTTCCTGTTTGCGTGTCCTGTTCCTTCAATGTGCTCGGTTACGACGTGCTCTGCCATGTTATCATTCTCTGCTAGGAACGATAAGGGATAACCCCTCCTACGGCGTAATATGCCGAAAATCGGTCAAATCGACTCGATAATAACCGCGATTCCCTGTCCGCCGCCGATGCACGCGGTGGCTATGCCATAACGCCCACCACTGCGCTTCAGCTCGTGAGCCAGTGTCAGCACCAGCCTAGTCCCAGTCGCTGCAAGGGGATGGCCTAGCCCCACGGCCCCTCCATTCACATTGACCTTGTCAACATCAAGACCTAGTTCCTGTATGCATGCAACGGCCTGACCTGCGAATGCCTCGTTAATCTCCCATCTGTCTATGTCATCGACATCTAGTCCTGCTCTCTCAAGGGCTCGTCTGCTGCTCGGGACCGGCCCGAACGCCATTATTGCGGGATCGAGCCCGACGATCCCCCAGTCGACGATACGGGCCAGAGGCTCGTCGCCATCCGCCGAGGCCCTGTTGGCCGACTTCAGCACGACTGCAGCCGCACCGTCGACGACGCCCGAAGCATTGCCGGCAGTCACCAGTGAGTCTGGCCCGAAGTGCGGACGAAGGCCAGAGAGCGACTCAGAGGTCGTGCCTCTGACGAAGTGGTCCTCGTCGCTTGCGCCCACTGGTCCGTCGGAGGTCTGAACCGTTACGACCTCGTTTTCGAACAGGCCCGAGTCTACACTGCGCTCGGTCCTCGCGTGGCTCATTGCGGCGAACTCGTCGGCCTGCTCGCGAACCACGCCCACACTATGGCACAGCCTGTCGCTTGTCTGCGCCATGAACGAGTCGCAGGTGTTGTCGATGAGATTGGTGAAGAAGTAGTCCTCCATGTCCTTGGGAATGACATAGCCCTCCTGAGGGGGCCTGCCGAGCTTGTGCGAGTGACGCTCGCCACGGAGCACGAGAGGGGCCTGAGAGAGATTCTCCATCCCGCCCGAGATCACAACCTCTGCCTCGCCCAGCATAATCATCTGCGCGCCGGTGACAATAGACTGCGCGCCGCTGCCGCACAGGCGATTGAGAGTGAGCATGGGTACCTCCTGCGGTATGCCTGCTTTGAGCCCGGCGTGCCGGGCCCCGTAGATGGCCTGACCGGAGGTCTGCAGCGCGTGGCCCATCACCACATGATCGACCGAGGAGGGGTCGGTCCCAGTTCTCTCCAATGCGGCGCGGATGGCAATCGAGCCGAGCTCTTCCGTGGAGACGGAAGCGAGGCGTCCACCGGCCTCACCGTCACCGCGCTTGCCACCCAGCCACTCGCAGAACGGTGTCCTAGCGCCTCCTACGATGACGACGTCGTCTTCGTCCATGCGAAGCCCATCAGGCGGCGCCTCATGAGCGTGACTGTCCCAGAGGGACAGTCCTCACTCGCCGTCTTCCCCTTCTTCCTCAGATATCGAGCCAAGGTAGTCCGGCAGGTCGACTCCGGCCATCTTGGCCACGTCGTGTATCGGAGGCAGACTCTGGACCAGGCTGCTCACGAAGTTGCTCGTCGCAGACGAGCCGTCGTCGTTGTTGCCGCCGTCCCAGACGGTGACCTTGTCGATCTTCATGTTGCGTATGGCTTCGACTTGGGCCGCCACCATGCTCTCGATCTTCTCGACCATCAGCAGAGTTGCAGCGGCCTTGGGGTCGCCAGAAGCGCTGTTAACGAGATTCTGATATCCCTTCGCTTTGGCGTCGAGAACCTGCTGGATACCCTTAGCCTCTGCTTCGTAGACTGATAGAATCGCGTCGGCTTCACCACGGGCGACGCGTCGCTGGCGCTCGGCTTCGGCTTCGGCAGCAATCTCAATCTGCTGCTTCTGAATGTTCTCTCGGACAATCTCACTTGCCTTCAAGCGCTCTTCCTCCTCACCGGCGAAGGCACGTTGGATGGCAGCCTCGGACTGAGCCGTGGCGACGTCGGCCCTCTGCTTTGCACCGGCTTCCGCCTCCTTGAGGTCGGCGTTTGCATTGGCTATCTCGGCCTGAGCCATATTCTCACCGGAGACTGCAATAGCCTCTTGGTTCTCGACGTAGACTCGCTGGTCTGCCTCGGCTGCCTTACGTCCCTTAGCGGCCTCGGCCACGTTCTCAGCAACCTGGACCTCGCGAGTCTTGTCGGCCTGTGCAGCTCCAATGGCACCGTCACGCTCGGCGTTGGCTACGTCGACACGGGCGTTCTCCACTGCAGTCGCTGCAGCCTTCTTACCAATACTCTCGATATAGTCGGAGTCGTCGGTGATATCGACTATGTTCACGTTAATCAACTTCAGACCGACCTTCTCGAGCTCCTTCTCGACGTTGTGGTTGATGTCCTCGAGGAACGAGTCGCGGTCCTGGTTGATCTGCTCAATGGTGAGCGAAGCGACGGTCAGACGCAACTGACCGAGGATTATCTCCTCGGCCATCTGCTCGATGTCTTCCATCTTCAGTCCTAGCAACCTCTGTGCCGCGTTCTGCATGATGTCGTCTTGGATACTGATGCCGATGGTAAAGGTACTCGGTACGTTGATTCGGATGTTCTGTTGGGACAGTGCGTTCCTGAGGTCGATGTTGATGGTTATCGGAGTCAGGGGCAGATAGGCGTAGTCCTGTATGAGTGGCCAGACCAATGCTGCACCACCGTGTATCGTCCTAGATGGACGGCCCTTGTCGGTACGACCGTAGATGACCATCACCTTGTCTGGTGGGCACCTCTTGTACCTCTGCGCGAAGAATATCGTCACCGCCACAAGTACCAGTACAGTCGCAAATATCATTGTCGTCAATAGTGCTCCACTTTCAGCCATTCAGCATCGCCTCTAGCCCTAAGAGGGCTCATGAGGTCATGAAGGCTTTCCCTGCACACTCAGAAAATCCCATTCAGGGGGATTTTCTCACTTTCTCTTGACTACGAGAATCTCGCCCATCGTGTCGACTACTTCGATGAACTCGCCGCTGCCGATTTCGGCGTCGTCGTGGGACTTGGCGTTCATCGTCCTCATGCTACCGCCGAAGTTGACTTGGACCTGACCGGCGCCGTTGTGAGGGATTCTTAGGTACACAGAACCAGTTGCACCAATAGACTCCGAAATCGCCACTGTCCCGTCCGACTGGAGGGTGATGAACAACTGGAACAACTTCCCAGTCCCATACATAGATGCGAAACCGGCCACTCCACCGACTGCAATAGCAATAGTAGAGGTCTCGGTGGACTTCAAGGTATAGAGTCCGGCAAGACCGAAGAACATCATGAAGGCCATGAGTCCCTGGAAGGTTAGTGCCTTGAACGAGGCATCGGCTCCGAGGTCACCGACTCCCTCCATCCCGAGGAGCCCCTCGAAGATGTCCGCAGCCACGCCACCAATCATCATCAAGGCGAACCAGAGTAGGAACAGAATGCCTCCGACAAGAGCGGAGGCGGCGAACAGAAGCTCCAGACCAGTGGCTTCTCCGAATCCCAACAACTCGAAAATGTCGAACGAATCGAGCAGTCCCATTGACGCGAAAGGAGGGGCATCCCCCCTTTACCCATTCGGCGGCGTGCTGGGGCCAAGAATGTCATTTCCGCTGCCGATGTTCGGCAAAGTACCTCTCGAGACCAAGAATCGGGCCTACTGATAGGCCTGTTATCAAGGCAGATAGTATGAGAGTGAGGTCACCGGACAGGTACCTCAAGAGAAAGTCATAGACAATCATGAATATCAGAATGAGCAGAATGGGGATGGTTACCCTGCGCAGGAACATGTGGTACCCGCCAAACATATCGTAGGCCGGGTTGTCGATGACGCGGTCGACCATCTGGTCTATGCCCTGCTTGGGCTTGTCCATGCCTCACCTTCAGTTTGCCAACCATGCCATAGCCGCAATGAATGCAAGAATGCCTGGGACGACGACGGTGGTCAGCTTCTTGGAGACGGGTTTCGGGTCCACGCGATGGAGTTGTCCGGTGTTCTCCCTAGACATCACAGAGTTCTCGATCTTGTTGTATGACTCGGAGAACTCCTTGTGGTGCCGGGCGACGAAAATCAGCAGGTACAAGCCAACCAGCACCGTGCTTCCCCCGGTCACCTCCAGAAAGGCCCCGAGCAGCGCCATTTCTGGCGATATGCTCGTCCCTATGAACAACTGCGTGAAGCCGGCCAAGAAGAAAAGCACGGAATCTGCTCTCGCCATCGTCAAGACCGAGTCACAAGGGGGAAATTAACCTGTTCCCGGCGGGCTATCGCTAACCGGTCTGGCTGCTGGGCCTGTCCTCCCACACGGCCCATGTTCCCTTGGCCGTGGCAACAAGCATCCCGTCGGCTGTCACGAGTCTTCCCTCCATGTGGGCGAGGTTCCTACCTCTCCTGACGACCTCGCCTGTGGCGATGAGACGGGCGCCCGCTCCGACCGAGTTCAGATAGGATATGTCGATCTGGGCGGTTGCGCACCACTCTTCCTTCGCCAGCGTGGTGACCAGCGTACCTCCCATCGCGGAGTCGAGTAGCGTAGCGTGGATACCTCCGTGGGCAACGCCTCCCATGTTGAGATGGTCCTCGGTAATCTCGCACTCGACCACGCACTTCCCCTCGCTGAATTCAGTGACCTCGAAGCCGATGGTCTGGGCGAGCTGGGTCAGCCTGGGCAGGCCCTTCTCTTCGCTCATGCAGTCACCTCCCCGGTCTGCACGGCCCATAGTCGAGAGTAAAGGCCACTCCTCTCTAGAAGTTCTTCGTGGGTTCCGGTCTCCGAGATTGCTCCGTCGCCAATCACTGCAATCACGTCGGCGTTGCGCACCGTCGACAGGCGGTGGGCGATGATGAGCGTGGTGCGACCCACCGAGATCCTCTCGATCGAGCGCTTGAGGGCTGCCTCGGTCTCATTGTCGACGTTACTGGTGGCCTCGTCGAGCACCAGCACCGGTGCGTCCTTCAAGACGGCTCGGGCGATGGCGATTCTCTGACGCTGCCCACCCGACAGCCTGTGGCCGCCCTCACCGATGTCGGTGTCCCAGGCGTCCGGGAGCTCCTCGATGAAACTCAGCGCCTCGGCTACGCGAGCGGCCTCCACCACCGTCTCGTCATCGGCATCGGGGTCGCCGTAGCGCACGTTGTCGCGCACTGAGCCGGGGAACAACGTGGTGGTCTGGCTGACCAGCGATATCGAGCCCCTGAGCGAGTCCAGAGTGAGTTCCCTGACATCGTGGCCGTCGAGTCTCACGATGCCTGAGTCGGGGTCGTGGAACCTGAGCATCAAGCGGACGAGGGTGGTCTTGCCCGAGCCGGTTGAGCCGACAAGCCCGACCGTCTTGCCAGCAGGGACCGTGAGATCGATGTCATTGAGGACAATCTCGCGATTCGGGTAGGAGAACCCGACATCGCTGAACTCTATTTCGCCGCGCACCGATTCGAGGTTCCTGTCGCCCTCAACTATGCCGACCTCCGTGTCCAGAAGGTCGAGTACACGAGCGGTCGAGGCCATGGCCCGCTGGTAGAGGTCGAAGGTCTCGCCGAGACGGGTCAGCGGCCACAGCAGGCGCTGGGTGATGAACACGATAACGGAGTACGCACCAAGGCTGATGCGTCCCTCCAAGGCGAACCAGCCCCCGACCAGCATGTTTGCGGTGAAGGCGAACAGAATGGCCATGCGGATGATGGGAACGAACGAGGCAGAGAGACGGATTGCCTCTCGATTGGCGTCCCTGTAGGACGTCGAGGCTTCCTCGACCCTCTCGACCTCGCGCTCCTCTGCGGTGAACGACTTGATCGTGGTGATTCCGTGGAGGTTGTTGTTCAACAGCGCGTTCAGGTCCGCCACCTTGCCCCGAACCTTGGTGTAGCGGACGCCTATCCTGCGCTGGTAGATGAAGGAGCCAGCGACGATGACTGGGACTGGGAGGATAGCAAGAAACGCTACCTCTGGAGCGACCGATATCATAATCGCCCCGACCACAATGATGGTGGTAGCGACGTGGAGCAGGTCCGTCGCACCCTGATCGAGGAAGCGTTCCAACTGGTTGACGTCATCATTCATAATCGCCATCAGGCTGCCTGTGGACTGCTCGGAGTACCACTGCATCTCGAGATCCTGAATATGAGTGTAGGCCGACATCCGGAGCTCGTGCTGGGCGGTCTGCGCCAGATTTCGCCATAACACCGCGTAGAAGTACTGGAACAACGATTCCAGAACCCAGATAACGACGGTTATCGCAGTCAGTATGTACAGCTGGTCGTACACGTCGGGGTAGCCCATCGTGGCGAGGAAAGAGTCCTCCCGGGCAGCGACCACGTCAATTGCCATGCCTATCAGGACGGGTGGAGCGAGGTCCCATACCTTGTTCACGACAGAGCACAGCGAGGCCAGCAGAACAGTGCCCCTGTGCTGCCTGAGGTGCGAGAGAAGCCGCATCAGGGGATGGCTGCTCCCAGTCATGCCGGAGCGTTGCCGGATTGGTGTTTGAAGATACTCATCGGGTCGGCAATCCAGAGGGTTACAGGGGTTCAAGTCCACTGCTGTGCCCAGGAGTCGTAGAGCGCTACACTCAGCTGCCCTGTGGCGTTGGTTCGGATGTGGTAGAGGTCGCTGTTGGAGAAGTATCCGGGGGAGAGGAAGTCGATCCAGGTGAACTCCCACCATGTGCCGTCATCCAGAGTGACGTTCGAGGTGCCTTGGTCGAGCCGCATCATTGCGACCGAGGTCGCTTCCCCCTCCACACTGGAGAGGCCGTGGAACTCAATCTCGGACGGCTCGATATCCGAGTCCATACCCTCTGGAACCGCCCCCGACCAGACCGTCAGGTCGCCGACCGCTATCGGCTCGGCGTCCAGACTGAACTCGACCGGTGTGCGAGGCAGGCCCTCACGCAGATCGATGGTCACATCCTCGCCGGTCGTCACCTTGAGCCTGAACTGCTCCTCGTCGCCAGAGTAGGTCTCTATCCCCACAATCATCGGGGGGCTGCCGGTAAGCTCGATGATGATGCTGTGCGTGGCGTTGCTGGCCGTTGCCACCTGCTGTAGAGACAGCAGGTCGCCCGAGATGGTCCAATCGAGGTTGGCCACGGAGGCGACGTCGAATCCGAACGGCGGCCACATCCCGTCCGGCTGCTCGCTGGAGAGCTGGGCTAAATCGGCGAACGGGTCGTCGTACTGAGGGACTGCGTCCCTGCCCTCGTACCAGTCACCGCCGACCCTGATGTTGGTGGTTTGCTGCCCCTCGATGACCTCGCTGTCGAGGCTCGAGGTGCCTACGGTGAACCTCATCGCTATCGACCTCAGTTGCGTCACATCGTCCTTGGCGACGTTCCAGTAGATCTCGGCGAACTGGCCTTGGTTGTCATAGGTGGTAGAAGTCTCCACCCTGAGCCTCTCATGCTCCTGCGCGTAAGCGAGCACGTCGAAGGCCCCGGGAGCGGAGAGAAACTCGGAGAGAGCGGATGAATCCAGTGGGAAGCAGCCGTCCTCCGGGCAGTCGTCGCCCGGCACCGAGAGGCAGCCCGCCAGCAGAGGGCAGAGTAGCAGGAATGCGGTCAGGGCGACGCCTCTCACGGCCGCTTGCGGACGGGTTGGGGTGATGAGCCTATTCGACAGCGGTCATTCAAACCGGGTGTTCGCGCTTGCGTCGCGCCTATATGGGACGCCCAAGGAGCGATGGACGCAGGGAGCGTGTGGTCATGACCTCAGACATCCTCGTAGTCTACAAGAAGAACTTCGAGGACGTGCACGACAAATCGCTGGAGAGGGTCCGGGAGTCGCTCGACGAGCTGGTCCGGGACAGAGGCACTGCAATCACCTTCAAGGCCCGGGAGACGGTCACTAGGGAGGACTTCGCGGGTCGTGACCTAGTGGTTATTCTCGGTGGCGACGGGACCCTGACCTCAATCGCCCACTCCATCGACTCCGAAACCCCGGTGATGGGGGTCAACAGTCATCCCCAGGACGATGATGAGGACGGTTCGTACGGGTTCTACATGGGAAGCGACCCCGAGCACTTCGACTCCGACATCAGGGCCGCCCTCGATGGCGATGCGATAGTGAACGTCCTGCCGAGGCTGCAGGCCGAGATTGTGACGACCAGTGGCAAGAGGATTCTCTCCGACCCGGCGCTGAACGACCTGATCATCGCCAACACGCACCAGTACCAGCCCTCAAGGTACAGGTTGCAGAGGGATGAGCTGGGCAACGAGGGTGGAATCGACGTTGTGCAGCGCTCATCCGGCTGCCTGTTCTCGACTTTTCTCGGCCAGGGGGCGTGGTTCCGGCACGTCGTGGACATCGAGGGCACTACATTCCCGATCGGTCAACTCGACTCGTGGTACCTGTTCGCATCTCGGGACCTGCCGCGGGAATCGAGGGCGGATGACGGTTCATACTGGGCCTGGACGAGCGATGCCACCGTGATAACCAGCGACATGCACCGCGGATACATCGTCAGCGACGGCTGGGACGAGACTCACTTCACTAGAGGGGCGAGGGTGACAGTCGACCTCAGTGGGCCGACCCTGCAGCTGCTTACCTTCCGCAGGACCATCCACGACAGGGTGGCTCATTGGATAGAGCCCTAGAATCCGAGCTCATCCAAGTCGACGTCGCTGTTCATGTTGACCCTGACGGGGAAGGCGAGGGTCACCTTCTCCTCCTCGAAGCGCCTGAGGATCTCTGTTACGAAGGAGGACTTCGAAGATCTCATCTTGCGTGCGTTATCGACATAGTAGCGAATCTCCATGATGACTTCCTGTTCTCCGAAGTCCCTCAGTACGACTCCAGGGGGCTTTGGCTTATCGATGATCTCAGGATGGTTGTTCGCAATGTCCTTCACGATCTCCTCCGCCTTGGTGACGTTGCTCCATGTGGCTGTGAGTCCGAGGCGAACCCTGACTCTGAGTTCACTATGACTGAAGTTAGCCACCGCATCCTTGGTCAGCAACTTGTTCGGAATCGTCAGTAAGACTCCGTCGGTGGATCGGACATGGGTGGTGCGCAGACCGATTTCCACCACGTCCCCCCAACTACTGTATATTCCTCCCAGTTTCTTCGGTAGCAGTATTCGCTCGCCCTCTCGGAACGGCCTGTCAATGATGATGAAGATGCCAGCAATGACGTTCTCCATCGTGTCTTGGGCGGCAAAGGCCACTGCTAGGCCGAAGATGCCCAGCGCGGCAACGATTCCGGTGACGTTGATGCCAAGCTCGCTGGCGGCTGTCAGTATGACGATAGCCCACATTGCAACACCTGCGATGCGGAACATGAAATTCTCGAGTCCCTCGTCGAATTGGGTCTTATCGAACAACCTCCTGAGGTATCTCTTGGCTATCTTGATGAGAGGTACGCCGATGACGATTACAAGCAGCGCAGAAACAGGTCCCGTCTCCAATAATTCCGTGGCGCAGTCGTAGGTCAATTCGAGGCCATTTGGCATATCATCAAGGCAACTCATGCATTTTCGGCCCTACCTGCGGTTCAAATGAGTAGCGGCAGTAATCCGGGTCAATATGCCGATTACAATATCTGTTCTAGGAACAGCTTGGTTCGCTTGTGCTTGGGGTTGGTGAAGAACTCCGCAGGGGTGTTCTCCTCGACCAGTTCGCCCTCGTCGAACAGGATGCACCTGTCAGCGACCTCTTTGGCGAAGCCCATCTCGTGGGTCACGACAATCATCGTGACGTCCTCTTCTGCGAGTTCTATCATGACGTCGAGGACCTCTTTGATCATCTCGGGGTCCAAGGCCGAGGTCGGCTCGTCGAACAGCATGATCTTGGGGTCCATCGCCAAAGCGCGCGCGATGGCGACTCTCTGCTGCTGGCCGCCTGAAAGACCGCTTGGATACTTGTAGGCCTGCTCGGGGATTCCGACCTTCTCTAGCAGGGCCATCGCCAGGTCCTCGGCCTCCCTCTTTGGTATGCCCTTGACCTTCATCGGAGCTAGGGTGATGTTCTCCATGATAGTGAGGTGCGGGAAGAGGTTGAACTGCTGGAAGACGAATCCTATCTCAGCCCTGATGTACTTCATGTCGGCCACGGTGGTCTCGTCGTCCACGGTGATTCCGTCAATCACGACCGTGCCGCCGCTGTGCGGCTGCAGGCGATTGAGGGTCCTGATGTAAGTCGACTTGCCCGAGCCCGAAGGACCTAGGATGACGATAATCTCGCCCTTCTTCACTGTGATGTCTATTCCTTTCAATGCCCAGAAATCTCCGAAGTTTACTTTCACTCCCTTGGTATCAATAATGTGCTCGACATTACTTGTTCCCGGTTTATCGTCCCTATCGTATTCACTCATGCTGCTTCTCCTCCACCTTCTCTGACCAATCCAAGACCCTTCTCGATCTTCATCGAGATCCTGGATAGGTAGAATGCGAACACCCAGAAGACAAGGGCGGTGACGTACAACGGCTCTAGGAAGTTACCGAGGAAGCGCAAGTCCGTGGCTGGTAGGTCCTTGGCCAGTTTGAAGAAGTCGAGTATGTTGATGATGAACAGAAGCGTGGTGTCCTTCCACAGCCCGATGAAGACGCTGACGATCGAGGGCAGCGTGGTCCTGACTGCATTGGGGAGCTCGACCTGCATCTTGGTCTGGAAGGGAGACAGGCCGAGGGCCAATGCCGCCTCCTTCTGACCGGAGTCGACGGCCTGGAGACCTCCCCTCAGGACCTCGGCGATGTAGCACCCGCCGAATATCCCGAACATCAAGAGCATGCGCATGATGTCCTCCGCATTGTAGAACGGATCCATCAGGTCGGGCATCAGGAAGACGGCGAACCAGAGCCAGCAGATTAGAGGGCCCGATCGGACCAGTTCGATAAGGGCGATTGATGGTATGCTGAAGAACGGCTGGTCGCTCTGGCGACCGAAGGCGAGAACCACTCCAATACCGAACCCGAGCACGCAGCCTGCGGTCGCTACGATTAGGTTGACGAACAGCCCGCCCCACTGCGACGCCTCGATGCCGTCTCCGGCGAGCTTGTCGAGAGTGCTTGGGATTACTTCTCCAGCGATTATGGCCTCGCGCATACCTTGGGCAGGTTCGCCTCCAGCGAGAACTGCTAGTTCCTTCACGAACTCTGGCGGATTCATTATCATAATCGCGAAGAAGAAGGTGACCACGGCACCTATTGCGATGTATGACCGCAGTCTGTTGGCCTTGTACTCCTCGTTGGTCACGCAGTAGTAGAACGAAGCCCCATAGGCAATATAGCCAATCAGCAAGGCCTTGGCCAGATTCAGAATAGGGACTTCTTTGTGGTAGTTGATTTCGCTAGGGACCCATGCTACAGCCATCAGGATGAATACCACTAGAGAGAAAGGAACTAGGAATCTTGCTGGCTTCTCAGCGGCGGTGCCGTAGGCGCTCGCTATGATTGCGAACGTGGGGTAGAGAATCCACCATAGGCGCCAGTTCTGATTGACACCATAGCAATTTGATACAGCGATGCAGGATTCGGAGCCGGGCGCTTGCGTCATCTGCTCGGTCATCTGCTGGCCGACTACTAGCAGGACCCGGTTGGCCCAGACTACGGCCCAATCGGCCTCCACGAGTACGAAGTGGCCTAGGCCGCGCACCACTACGACGATGATCCAAGCGGTTACGATACCGAGTACTGCCGTAGAAGGAGTCTTGCCAAAGGTCCACTTGATCAGTGCGGTCAGAGTCACCCACCAAGCGAAGGCGATTACAGCAGCCGAGATGACCCCGTAGATCTGCGATTGTGGAATAGACAAATCGATGAACGAAGTCGAGATAATCATTGAACCCGCGCCTTCAGCCTCAGCCTTAGCCGCCAGTTCGAAGAGGCCGTTAGGCAGGAAACCTTCCCACATTCCCCCGAAGATTCCACAGACCAGAGCCAGAGATATCGCCAGTAGTGAGAGTATGGCATTGTTGCTAGGATTGACCCAACGGCCGCCCGGCTTGCCGGCGATGGATTCCTCTAGTTCGAGGAAAGAATCCATGTCAATGCCTCTCGAACTCATATCTTCACGCTCGTTACCCTTGTGTTGTACCAGTTCATGACAGCTGATATTGCGAGGCTACCTGCCTGGTAGGTGATTAGCAGCAGGATGAACAGAGGAATCAGTTTTCCTACATTGTTCATCATCACCAGTATGACGTAGAATATGTCGCTGTAGGCGACAATCACGGCTAGGCTGGAGTTCTTCCAGACGTTCATGAACTGGTTGTTGAAAAGTGGGACCATGCTCCTCAGGGCCTGAGGCAGGATGACCAGCCTGAGCCTCTGGTAGGGATTCAGAGACAGCGAGATTGCGGCCTCGACCTGCCCGCGGGGCAGTGACTGGATGCTTCCTCGGACAATCTCGGCAATAGTGGACGCGGTGAACAACGTCAGCCCGAGCATCATGGCTAGGAAGAAGGGCGTGATCTCGAAGCCGGAGCCCTCGGCTATGTCCCATGACCCGGGCGAGGCTATAACCCCGTCCCCAACCCAGGCCTTGATGGACTCCGGCCATAGCTGGACCTTGGACACGGGGCTTCCCG
>ERZ724561.90-NODE-90-length-18313-cov-2.684208_pt1 | contig 18313 bp, 17 predicted proteins | sample MGYA00375855_ERZ724561 | MGnify/ENA primary metagenome ERZ724561 (study PRJEB28725, sample SAMN03264854) | marine sediment metagenome | biome: marine pelagic biome; feature: marine oligotrophic desert; material: ocean water | place: Pacific Ocean:North Pacific... | reverse complement strand
GTGCCGAGGGCCAGAATCGAACTGGCGACACCAGCATTTTCAGTGCTGTGCTCTACCTACTGAGCTACCTCGGCTCATTTAATTTCTGAAGAATAAAGCGGAGTTACATGGTATGGCGGGGTATATTTAGTGTCAAGAAAACAAAGCCCATAAAATACTTTGCTCCATAAACCACGAATTCCGTAATTTTGATTGGCTTGGAATAACAGATTGTCTCATAATCGTGAAGGTTCAAGTGGACCAAATACGACTTTCGCAACAAATTGGCTATATGTAATAATTTTATTGTTTTCCGATAAGCAAGATAAGTCCGATTCCCTGCTCATGGTGTACAATTGTGTTCCTAAATCAGCGTGGAACCGTGATGTTCTGTGCGCCGTCCGAGGTTTTTATAATTGGCAGATTATGACGTAGTTATCATTGGGGCCGGGCCGGGTGGTTATGTTGCAGCTATAAGAGCTGCTCAATTGGGATTCAATACAGCCATTATCGAACGAGATACAGTGGGTGGCATATGCCTCAACTGGGGATGCATCCCCAGTAAGTCTCTCCTCCGAAATGCAGAAGTTTTGAATCTCATAAAAGATGCAGACGAATATGGCATATCGTTTGACAACTTCCGCTACGACTACAGCAAAGCGATTGATAGAAGTCGGCAAGTGGTGGATAGGCTCACTACTGGCGTACAGTATCTGCTCAGAAAAAATAGCGTAGAACATATAACCGGAGTAGCCACTCTGATAGATCCAAAGACAATTTCAGTTGAGTCTCCCAATGGAGACTCTGAAACTGTCACTTCCGAAAACATTATCATCGCAACAGGAGCGCGGCAGAGAGATATCCCATCAATGCCTATTGATCACAGCGTTGTTATGAACAGCCGTGATGCTTTGGAGCTACGTGAGGTGCCTGAAAAGATCGTTGTCGTCGGTGGTGGTGCAACTGGTGTTGAATTCTCACACGTATATCAATCTTACGGATCTGAAGTAACAATTGTGGAACTGATGGATAGATTAGTTCCAAATGAAGACGAAGAGATTAGTGCCTCTCTGGAAAAATCATTCGATGACAATGGGGTTAAATGCCTTACAGGGGTTTCGGTAAATTCCATAACCGTATCAGGCGCCAGCGCTAACGTGAACATAACTGCAGATGGATCGGAGACAAATTTGGAATGCGACAAAGTCCTAGTGGCGGTAGGGGTTCAGGGTAACTCCGACAATATAGGACTTGAAAACGTCGGCGTTACCACGGATAGGGGATTCATACCAGTTGGGGAAAATATGGAGACTAATGTCTCAGGAATATACGCTATTGGAGATGTTACTGGGAGAATGCTGTTGGCCCACGTGGCCTCAGCCCAAGCCATCGTTGCGGTTGAGTACATAGCTGGAATGAATCCAGAACAGCTCGATTATTCATTGATGCCGAGAGCAATATATTGCAAACCTCAAGTTGCTAGTTTTGGTCTAAGTGAAGCTCAAGCCCGTGATCAAGGGATTAATATAAAAGTTGGGAAATTTCCTTTTTCTGCGAGTGGCAAGGCTATTGCTCTGGGTGAAACAGATGGAATGGTGAAACTCATTGTCGACGAGGAAATTGGAGAAATTATAGGGGCCCATATGATCGGGGCAGAGGTGACAGAGCTTCTAGCTGAACTTTCTATAACAAAAATGCTTGAAGGAACTGCGACAGAGATAGGCCTTCTTGTGCATCCACACCCCACAATCTCAGAAATGTTAAAAGAGGCTGCCTTGGACACTATGGGAGAGGCCATTCATATTTAGCTATGACAACTACGATAAATATTGAAAGTGAACAAGCGTTGGATATGTATTCAACTATGCTTCTGATTCGCAGATTCGAAGAAGCAACTGAGCGACTTTATCAGCGGGGTATGGTACGAGGTTTCCTTCATACCTATATAGGGGAAGAGGCTATTGCTGTTGGTGCTATCCCTAACCTAAGGGAGGACGATTACATAATCGGACACTATCGTGACCATGGGCACGCTCTAGCCAGAGGCATTGATCCCAATTCAGCAATGGCGGAACTCTGTGGAAAATCCACAGGGACAAGTGGGGGCAAAGGCGGTTCGATGCACTTGTTCGATGCTGAAAAGCACTTTATGGGAGGACATGCAATTGTTGGTGGTCAATTTCCCCTCGCGGTAGGTATGGCCTTAGCAATAAAAATGAAGCAAGAAAAAGACAGTTTGGTTATGTGTTTTTTTGGAGACGGTGCTGTTCAAGAAGGTGAATTCCATGAAGCAATGAACCTTGCATCTCTATGGAAGCTCCCAATTATCTTCATGTTGGAAAACAATCTCTATGGTATGGGAACAGGAGTAAATAAATCTAACGCAGGAGGCGAAAATATATTCACTGCTGCTGAGGCCTACAATATCCCTGCAACCCAAACAGATGGAATGGATATCCTGCAGGTAAGAGAAACCGTGTTAGCAGGAATAAAAAAAGTCCGCGAAGGTGATGGGCCGGTCTTTATAGAATCAATGGCCTACAGATATCACGGTCATTCTATGGCAGATCCAACAAATTACAGGGACAATACAGAAGTTGAGAAACAAAGAAGCCGGGATCCGATCGATAGCTTTAAAGCTTTTTGTCTTGAGGAAGGCTTACTTACAGATGACGATATTTCCCGCATCGACGAAGAGATAGACTCCAAAATCCAAGAGGCTGTCGAATTCGCCGAGCAAAGTCCAGAGCCGTCTCTTGACTCACTTTATACCAACATATATGCCGCTCCGGAGGCACAATAAACTATGACGGAGATGATTCTTAGGGATGCAGTGGCTAAAGCTCTTAGAGAAGCTTTAGATACTGACGATCGCACTTTTCTCATGGGAGAGGACATTGGCGCATATGGAGGACCATACGCTGTTACTCGAGGCTTCTTAGAAGACTATGGAGAGGATCGAATAAGAGATACTCCAATAGCAGAAGCAGTGTTTGTAGGAGCTGGCGCCGGAGCCGCGATGATTGGTATGAGACCAATAGTAGAAGTTATGACCATTAATTTCTCGCTCGTAGCAATCGATCAACTTGTCAACCACGCAGCCAAACTTTCTTATATGTCAGACGGTCAGTTAAGTGTCCCATTGATCATAAGAACAGTGACAGGAGGGGGCGGTCAATTAGCGGCCACACACTCCCAGAGCTTTGAGAACTGGTATGCGTCTGTTCCTGGTTTACGTGTAGTTGTACCAGCCACTCCACAAGATGCGCTGGGATTGTTCCGTACATGCCGAAAGGACAACAACCCAATCATATTTGCCGAGCATTCCTTGCTATATAGGGTAAGGGGAGAGGTACCAGACGAATACTATGAAATACCCCTAGGTAAAGCCCGTATAGCCAGACCTGGCGACGACGTAACAATAGTGTCGTATTCAGGAATGGTACGTGTGGCAGAAGAAGCTGCCGAAAAATTAGATGAACTCGGGATTTCCGCTGAAGTTATAGACCTGCGGACTTTGTCTCCACTAGATTTAGACACAATCGTGGAGTCCGTTAAAAAAACGAATCGGGCAGTGGTCGTGGAAGAAACATGGAAAACAGGCGGATTCTCTGGAACTATAGCCAGTAACATTCAAGAGGTTGCCTTTGACGAACTAGATGGTCCTGTTTTGAGAATTAACGGACCAGACGTACCCGCGCCGTATGCGAGAAACATTGAACAGGCAATGATACCTAGTGCAGACTGGATAGTTGAATCGGTTACTTACAATTTTGGACTCTAGTTACCACTTAAGTCACTTAACAGAATTAAGCTGGAGACGTTAATACGATGGCTACTGAACTTAAAATGCCACAAATGGGCTATGACATGGAAGAAGGCACCGTCGTACGCTGGTTGAAGGAAGAAGGTTCAACAGTAGTTCGAAACGAACCTGTCGCAGAAATTGAGACTGACAAAGCTGTGGTGGAATTCGAGTCAGAGGCTGAAGGAGTCCTGCTCCGAATTGTTGCCAGCGAAGGGTCGATAGTACCAGTTGGAGAGACGATAGCGCTGGTAGGATTGGAGGGCGAGGAAGCGGATAATGTTCCCTCAGCTGGTTCGACTGAATCAACTGACTCTGACACTGCTAAACAGGAAGAATTAACGTCAGAAAGTGAACGACATGAAGTTCAAGAGCCCATTAGAAACATCACTCAGGAATCATCCGAAGGCACCCCAACGACAAGAATATTGGCAACTCCAGTCGCTAGGAGAATAGCGGATGAGCTAGGAATTGACCTGAAGCAGGTAGCGGGATCGGGACCAGGAGGAAGAATCACAAAGAAAGACGTGGAAACGTTCGACCCTGCCTCCAGTACTACTACCAAAGAACCAAATTTTGAAATGAGCTCCTCGGAGACCCCTGAACAATCACCAGCAGAAATTCCTGAGCCTGTATCAGAAACAACCGATCCCTCTGTAAATTCAATGCCTGGTGAAAAAGAACCACTTAGTAGAATGAGGCAGCAGATTGCCAGAGTCACGGTAAAAAGTAAAACTGAAAAACCTCATTTTTACGTATCTGCAGAAATAGACATGACCAAGGCAATGGCTCTACGCAAACAAGTTAACGACCAATTATCAGATGACGGAGTTCGAATAACAGTTAATGACCTAATTGTAAAAGCTTGTATTGAATCTCTCAAAAAATACCCGAAGTTCAATGCCTATTTTCAGGACGATGGTATCCAATTCAACAACACTATAAACATTGCGGTAGCAATAGCAGGAGAAGAAGGCTTGATAGTTCCCGCTATCCTGGACTGTGGCAGCAAAACTCTCCGGGAATTATCACAAATGGTAAAAGACCTTGCCAATCGCTCGGCAAGCGGCACACTTAACAACCAAGAATATACGGGGGGCACTTTCGCCATAAGTAATCTTGGAATGTTTGATGTGACTGGTTTCCTCGCAATCATCCATCCCCCCCAAAGCGCTGTATTAGCGGTCGGCACCGTAGCAGAAAAACCTGTGGTGAGAGATGGAGAGTTAGCGGTGGCCAACATAATGAACGCCACAATATCAGCCGACCACAGAATCGTTGATGGAGTAGAGGGAGCCGAATTCATAGTTGAAGTAAAACGACTACTAGAAAATCCAATGGGGCTAATTGTTTAGCCATCTACTTTTAGGGTAGTCTTCGGACTTTCCCCAAGGATAACGAAGTCACTACTCCAGCTGACGCTAAAACCACGCCATTGAAAAGTAAAGCTACTGGGGCACCAAAAGAGCTCGCTATAGCACCTATTCCCAGATGACCAATTGGTGCAGTGCCAATACTGAGAACCCAGCCACCCATTGCTCTGCCTCTATCTCTGTTCGGAACATTTTCTTGCATTAGTGTTTTATAGAGAGTATCCACCGCCATTGCACATGCATTCACAAGAAGCAGTACAAACGCAAAGAAGACAACCCCGTCAACTGCGAAGAACAATATTTGCCCCAATCCAAAACAGATTGTAATAGCAAACATTAACTTGCCTTTACCCCGGTAATCTCCCAGTAATGCAAGTGCGGCCAATCCCAAAAAACCTCCTAACTGCCTTATAGCAGTGAGAACACCTAGTGCCCCGGCCCCCACACCCAATACATCCTTTGTAAATACTGGAACGAGACTCATATGAGTAAATCCAAAAATTTCCGTAGTCGCAGCAAGACACATAAGTGTAAAAAGAATTGGATAGTCTTTTAGCAAACTAACATATCCAACTAGGTTTGAAAGAATGGACGATTTTTCTTGAGACGCTGATTGACCCGACTCACGTGCGCCCAGTAAAACCAGAACAGAGAGAAAATATGTCCCTCCAACAACAACAAACTGCCAACCCACCCCAATACTTTCAATTAAAAATCCAGCAATGAGCGAACCAAACACTGCACCTCCCTGCGAAGCTATTTGTAACATGGATAAGCCGTTTAAAGAATTGTTTGGACCTACTATGTCATAGGTATATGCTTGCCTAAGGGTTAAGAGAAAAGAAAATGAAACTCCTATAAGTGTTGCCATCGCAATCACCATCCAGACACTGTTAATACCTGAAACCAATAAACTACCAAGAATAAACATGTTGATGGCACCAGTAAGAGTTACGATTCTTAACAAAACTCTTCGATCAACTCTATCCGCGACGGCCCCAGAAACAATGCCAAGAAGAAACAGGGGTATCATTCTCAAACCTGCAGTCACACCAACCATGAAAGCATCTCCGGTTAGTTCATAAACAAGCCAACCCAGAGCAACGTTGTCCATGCCAAATCCGGTGGACTGGCAAGCAGTGGCCACCCATAGAAATCTGAAATCTCTATAAGCTAACGCAGAGCCCAATCTGCTTCTAAAAGAAGAATTCAATAACTATAGTTCCAAAGCAATTATTGAAGCGGCGAATAATCAGTGGGTGTCAAAAGGTTGTTAAAAACACGCTTTACTATTGGGCCGTCCTTCTCTGACTCCTCCCTCACTTTATTCCATTCAGGATCGTTCCTAAATGACTCCCATGCCCTCTCTCGTGATCCTGCATCTTCGAAAGCAATAATATATGTGAGGCGATCGCTATACTCTCCAACATCCGATGTCCAATACCCAATATTTTTAATTCCATGGCGTTCAAAAATTTTCATCGTATGGTTTCTAAATCTAGCATTCAGTGCTGGTAACCTGCCAGGGTGAGTTTCATAGATCCTAGTCTCATAAATCATGACCAATCCTCCTAAAGACAGGCAAAGTAATTTTTATTAGCGTAGAGCAATTCTGAGACCGGTACTTTCAACTGTCAATGTGGCATATAAACCCATGTTGAGGTAGCCCCGTTTACAAATGTGTTCTAATTACATCTAACTCAAATTACAGGAGTGCTTTATGAGCAAATCCCAAAGAGATGCAGTAATCCAAGGTTACGGGCATGTTTTTTCACGAAATCCCATCGACAGAGGTGAGAAGGAACGAAGAGACGAAACCATAATTTCTAAAATGGCAGAGTCCTCCGACAGCTTGTTTCTGCCATTACGAAATTTAGATCTGCTTGTAGATACATCTGAATTAGATGAGCACCCTAGTCTGAAATGGATCAAACTAGAACAACTCCAGGAAAGGAATATAACAAACACTCCAATTTTTTTGGGCATCCTCGAAGGAACATATAGATTTGCCATTGACGTAACCGGGGAATATTTTCAGGATCAGTACCTTAAAACGCTAAATCCCCACCTTAGATTCATAGATGTCCGCACCTGCGGTGAGATGTTGGAACCTGGAGATGCAGGACTAGCAGCACAAGCAAGAATCCAAACCAACTGGCACCAAAAGTACAAATACTGCTCATCATGTGGGTCTGAGACAACAATGAAACGAGGGGGTCAAGTCAGAAGTTGCACTACTTGTGGAACCCAACACTTTCCTAGAACAGATCCCGTAATTATCGTTGTTGTACACGATGGTGACAGGTGTTTACTGGGACAATCGAGAGGACGCCTTCAACAAACCAACACATATTCCGCCTTAGCTGGATTTGTGGATCAGGGTGAGTCAATAGAAGAGGCTGTTGCCCGGGAAGTAATGGAGGAGGCCGGAATAAAAGTAAAAAACGTCAGTTATCATTCTTCCCAGCCATGGCCATTACCATATTCACTAATGATAGGCTGTCATGCCGAAGCAGAAACGACGGCTATCAACATGGACCCTGAAGAGATGACAGATGTGAAGTGGTTCTCTAGAGAAGAGGTACTACAGTCATTAGACGGCAATACCGATATCCTAAGAATTCCCATGAAACTCGCCATTGCACATCACCTAGTGAAATCTTGGGCATTAGGTGAGATTTAATAGATTCAAACACCCTGATTACTGCTATTTCTATTAGTCCTAGGTGGAAAGGCAAAAATAGAAAATATGAGTGCCGCAACTGGCAGTGCCATAAGTATCCATAAAGCCATATCATAGCTACCTGTCCAGTCGTAAATAAATCCAAAGGGTAGTGCACCGAGAGCTGAGAAAGCCACCATCACGGTAGTGGCAAACCCTCTAATAGATCCAAGATGTGCACGTCCAAAGTAATTTGCCCAAATTACTGTACCTGTTGTGTTAACAAGACCAACGGCGGCGGCGCTTATGACCACGTAGACAATTGCCTGCCAAGATGAAGATATTACAAAAACCCAAGCCATAGCAATTACCAGTATGGCTTGCCCAAGGGCTAGTAGATAACGCCCTGGAAATCGATCGGCCAATAAGCCGGATATGACACTGAAAATCAGCATTAAGGGACCAAATAGTCCAAGGGTAGCCGCGGCCATTTGAGAAGATATTCCTTGAGCACCAAGTATGGAGACATGATGAAACATCAATCCAGTCATAACAAGTGGAACAGCAAGACTTGAGAGGGCGAGCATCCAAAGAGCTCGGGTCTTTAGTGCCTCACCTAGTGTATAGCCAAGTTCTTTATCGACGGCAACGTTTCCACTAAGCGCTAAATCACTCCCTTTTATACCTCTATCTTCTACTGCACCATCTGGAAGTAGTCCTACAGATTCAGGACTCCGTCTTACTAACAGGGCAGAGGGTATAAGCAAAATACACCACACAGAAACACCGAGAATTACCCATGTCACTCGCCAATCAAACTGAGTGATTAAGAAATGTACTATGACTGGAAATATGGCCATACTCGCGGCACCGCCGAATGAAGCAACAGCTGTTGCTCTACCCCTGATACGTATGAACCAAATCGATATCATTGTAGAAGATACAAGGCCAAAGGAACCTTGGCCTATTGTTCTGAGAGCGGCAAATCCTATTAATAGTTGCCATTCTGTACTGACCCCACTCATCCAAATACAAGCAAAGCCCATTAGCACACACAAGACCACAAGCATCTTTCTGGAACCAATTCTATCTAATGCTTTACCAACCAAAATCATGAACAAAGCTGCGGTTAAGGAACCAGCTGTATACATACCTGAAAATAAAGTACGAGACCAGTTCAAGTCTTCAATCATAGGCTCCAAAAAAATTGAAGACACATAGGTTTGTCCTGGAGCAGATGAAAAGTGCGCCAATCCTGCAATAGCGACAATAACCCATCCATAATAGAAAGAAAGAGATTTTATCCAGTTAGATGTATCTGGGAAATTAAAGTCTTTATATTTCATGCGTGGTATATCCTGCACCAATCATCAACTTATAGAGTTCATTCCGCAAGGAATTATGTCTTTTAAAAACCTCCCACGACACTTACTAACGGTATAGAATACCAACATTCCCATTCAAGAGGAGTCGCATATGAAAATCACAGATTTGAAAAGCTACCTTATCCAGATGGATTGGGACGATCGTGCCGGAGGTAGTGAACCAAGAAATACTGTCAAACGAGAATTCGTGTTTGTACAGATCGATACAGATGAGGGAATAACCGGCTGGGGCGAGATTACAAATTACCCAGGGAACGTGGGCAATCGTGCCATACAAAGATACACAGCTGAAATCAAGGATTTCCTCGTAGGCAAAGACCCCACTCGTATTGAAGAAATTTGGGCAAGAACCTTTCGTCTTTTTACCTATACCGGTACACGAGGGGCAACCACAGCTGCGATGAGTGGAATTGACATTGCTTTATGGGATATTTTTGGCAAATCATTAAATTTACCTATATACAGACTTCTGGGCGGAGCAGTTAGGGAAAGCATACCTCTTTATACACATCCCCCAGAACCCGGCCCAGATATTGAACTAGCTCGAAGAGATGCAAAGGAAATTGTGGCATCCGGTCATACGGCCTTTAAAATGGATCCAATGATGCACTCACTGGACGGAGGAAATGTAGGATTTCTTGACGGTGAAATTTCAGCAGAAGGTGCTGAAAGAGCGGAACAAATCACGGCTGAAGTCCGTGATGCTGTAGGTCCCAATATAGAGATCCTCATAGATGCACACGGCAGATTCAACGTACCGACAGCTATTGATTTAGCCAATCGATTGGAGCCGTACGGAATCCATTGGTTTGAAGAACCCGTTCCTGTAGAGAGCTACCACGCCTTGCAACAGGTCAGGGACAGCACTGGTGTAAGAATCAGTGTCGGTGAGCGTTTACACACGAGATTTGAGTTTGTTCCAATTTTTGAGAATAACCTGGCAGATTACGTCATGCCTGATGTAACCTGGACAGGAGGAATAAGTGAACTAAAAAAGATATCAACGATGGCAGAGGCTTATTACATACCAGTCTCACCTCACGATGCGAGTGGCCCCATAAATATAATGGCTGGCGCTCATGTTTCAGCCACGATACCAAACTTCTACAAACTTGAAACCATGAGATATGACTTAAGTGGATACAACCCCTTAATAGACGTTCCATTGGATATCAGGGAGGGTCATCTGTACTTATCTGAAAAGCCAGGACTGGGAATAAACTTGGATGAAGAATTTCTCAAAGCTCATGCCGTACCAGGATACGGAAATGACTAGGTGATTGATTACTGAATTGAAATAGACTTTCGAATATCTTCAGCTATCGATACAACGTCGGTTCTCTGATTTTGATCAGGCATAAATGGGTTAACAGACGTTATGGAAACTCTATTATTTTGTACTGACCAAACGTCAGTTCCTCTAAGTGGCTCTTCATCTACAGGCCTGTCGAATTTGATCCAGTAAAATTCTCTACGTCCATTGACGACTTGCTCTACACGTTCTGAAAACCCTTTCGGACCAAGTGTAGTCAAGTCAACACCCTCTATACCTTCCAACTCGGCATGGGGAAAATTAACGTTCAAAAGAAGAGGGATTTTCATATCTTTTATAGTATTCAACAAAATTTCAGCCAATTTGGCCCCTATTTCAGCTGCTGGACGATTATAAATACCGTCCTTGTACAATACGGACAGAGCAATTGCCTCTATCCCTTTGTTATAAGCCTGCAAAGCCGCACCGAAGGTACCGGAATGGAAAACATCTAAGCCAAGATTAGCTCCCTGATTGATACCGGAAACAACCAAATCTATTTTTTCAGAACAAATATGCCCTGCCGCCATTATCACGCAATCAGCGGGAGTCCCATCTACTGTATAAACGTTTTCTACACCCTTAACACGGGACTGTACCTTCTCCACAGACAACGGCCTGAGTAAAGTTAAAGAAACACCCTGTCCACTCTGATCTCGATCAGGAACAACAACTGTCAAATTACATATTTTCGATAGACACTTGGCAACCTCCCATAATCCTGGAGAGTTAATCCCATCATCGTTTGTTAGAACTATATTCAACATAAACTCCGTTACTCAGTAAGTCAGGTCGTGAAACTTCAAATACCTGAATCATATTGTATTTTGTGTTCCCATATAAAATTAACAGGTCATTAACGTACATTAATAACCCAATCATCCGATTTTAGACAAGAGCAACATTATCGATTAGTCGTGTCGTACCAATCTTGGCAGCCACAAGAATAATTGCATTTTCAACTTCCTCAATACGGTCAATCTCCATGAAAGTATTTTTATCAGCGACACTGACATAATCAATCTCTACAGGAACTTCTGAATTCCCGGATAAAATCTCATCTAGAACAACGGACCTCAATCGATCTGATGCATTCTCTCCTGATCTCCATAGCTTTCTTGCAGCAAACAATCCATTACTTAGAGATAGGGCCTTCTCCCTTTCACTGTCTGATAGGTACGAGTTTCGACTACTAAGAGCAAGACCGTCGGATGATCGTATCGTTTCACCGACAACAATTTCACTTCCGAGACACAGATCTCTATTGAGAGCCATAATTACTGCACATTGTTGAGCATCTTTTTGCCCAAAATAAGCTCTATCTGGCCTGCATATAGAAAGTAATTTACAAACCACTGTTGCGACGCCACTAAAATGTCCAGGCCTATATTGTCCCTCCAAACGTGTGGCAATTGAACCTACATTTATTGAAGTTTCAAAACCTTCCGGGTACATTTCCTCCAGGGAAGGAACAAAAACAATATCTACTCCTTCACAATCAAGAAAATCAAGGTCGGACTTCATATCCCTAGGATAATCCTCAAAATCTTCATTTTCACCAAACTGAGTTGGATTAACAAAAATCGTGGCGGCCGTAACATCATTCTGTGAAACAGATTTCTTTACAAGAGAGATATGTCCCTCATGTAAAAACCCCATAGTAGGGACCAATCCAAGCGACAAACTTTCAAGTTCTTTAAGATTAACCCATTCCTGTCGGAACTCGGCAACGGTTTCAATTATTTTCATTCCAGCAACCTAACCATTTATCTAGATGTTCAAAAACTTTCCTCATCCGATGGAAACTTTTTATCCATGACATCAGACACATATGACTCAACTGCATTTTGAATCATTACACCCATTTCAGCATAACGACGTGCATGTTTGGGGGAGAAGTCAGGAATCAAACCAAGAATGTCGTGAAATACTTGAACCTGCCCGCTACAACCAGCACCTGAGCCAATCCCGATGATTGGAATAGATAATTTCTCGGTTACCATTTCAGCGACTTCTGACGACACAAGTTCTAACACAATGGCATATGCTCCCGATTCTTGAATCGCTAGAGCATCCTCCAGTAATATCTGCGATTCTTCAGGAGAGCGACCCTGAACTCTATATCCACCCATCTGATTTACCGACTGAGGAGTCAATCCTAAATGACCCATTACCGGAATTCCCACTTGAACAATCTTTTTAACTGTTTTTGCTATAGATCTACCACCCTCCAATTTGACCGACTGACATCCACCCTCTTTTAATAACCTTCCTGCATTGCAGATTGCTTGTTCTTCTGAAACTTGATAACTCATAAAGGGAAGGTCTCCCACAATATGGGACTTTTCTGTACTTCTAACAACCATCTGAATATGTCTAATCATGTCATCCATCGTTACAGGCACTGTGGAGTCATGCCCTAATATGACCTGCCCCAAACTGTCTCCAACCAATATTATTGGTACTCCAGCTTTTTCAACAGCATACGCAGATGTATAGTCATAGGCGGTCATCATTGGTATCGGATTTCCATCGTCTCTCATCTTCTGGAATCGCCTGATCGAATGTCTCATTCTTATTCCTCTTCCCCTTCCTCAACAAACTGAACATTGCGTGCTAACACTAGTCCTTCCTTTAAAACATTGATTATTTCATTACGGGTAGTCTCATCCAGAACCTGTTTCTCTTCCACTGGTCCCATGCCAGCAAGAGCCAATTCACAATAAAACGCCATAAGTTCAGGCTTTCTTTTTCGCAAAGCTTCAAGATGCTTACGAACAGTTCCAACATCCCCTCTTGCGTATGGCCCTGCGACAGCCTCAGGCAGCCCAAACCTTTCGAGATTGTTTGCCACCTGGCGCATCATTGGCAACAGTGCTCGAATTCCATCCGATCTAGATCGTCCTATGTCTTCCCATAACTGTGTTGTGATAGCGGCATACTCCGTGAGTAAGCCTCCCAGCATTACACCGGACATGTGGTACAGGGCTTTATCTTCCGACGTCAAAAATACAGGGTGAGCATTAAGGTTCTTCGCCATTTCTTCGAGAAAAGAAGCTATTTCTTCTCCACCCTCTATACCAAAAGTTATACCTGAAAAACTCTCGGATCCTTCATCAATTGACATAAAGGCCTGAAGGGGATGAAAAGCACCCGGCGTTACGTTCTCCAAATGGTCAAATACATCAAGGCTAGCGGCTCCTGAGCAATGGATGACGGCCTGTTTGTTTCTCCACAAAAGATCTTCCGATATCGATTTAATTAGATCATCAGGGGTTGTAAGAAAAACAACGTCTGAAACATCTATAACATCTTGAGAGTTACCAAATGCCTTACAGCCTCCAATGCGCTTAGCTAACGCCTCAGCGGAGACAAATCTTCGGCTAGAAGCTGCAACAACATTGTAACCAACTCTTGAAAGAGCAACTGCCAGGGACCCCCCCACAAATCCAGATCCTATAATGCCAATTTTAGAATTCCTATCAAGTCCCATGATTACAATCTCACAAATTTCCTGATTGGTTTAATTCTTGTACAGATGGAACACCAGGTATGCTAGTTGCTGATCGGATAGCATTCACAATTGCCTGGGATGTGCACTTTATAGTGGCAGCAATTATTCTATTCAAGGTATAACTGGTGACAACCTCTTGATCACGGCGACTTTCTCTTCCAGTTGACACAGAAAATATAGTATCGCCGTCTCCTATGAGATGTGCTGGCCTTATTGATAGTGCTAGACCATCATGAGCAGAGGAAGCCAGTCGATTCGCCTGAGACTTAGTCAATGTTGCATCCGTAGCGACCACTCCTATCGTGGTATTTACTCCTATGTCTCCTTCATTTATTTCATCACAGGCAATTAGAACATCAGATGCGCTCACCATACTCCCATCAGAACTCCTTGGGCCCGCAATAAGATCACCATTATTCGGATCATGAATACTACCGATAGCATTAACGACTACTAGCGCACCCACAGTAAATCCATTCGAAAGCCTTACTGAATCGGAGCCGAGACCACCTTTTACCGATCTATTAGCACCCAACACTTTACCCACAGTAGCTCCCATACCTGCACCTATATTGCCCTGTGAGAAAATACCCTGAGAGGCTAATCCACAAGCTTGGTATCCAGAGAAACTATCCGGTCTAACAGATGGATCCCCTAAACCCAAATCAAAAATGATAGCGGATGGGACAATCGGAACCACATTCCTTTCTACTTTGAAACCGTCACCAATCTCCTCCAGATATTTCATAGCTCCATCTGCCGCTGCAAGTCCATAAGCACTCCCACCACTCAACATGAAGGCGTTAACCACTTCAACACGCTTATCAGAACCAAGAATATCTGTCTCTCTAGTCCCAGGTGAGGAACCTCTTACATCGACTCCCCCCACTGCATTTTTTCCACACAAAACCACAGTACAGCCAGTCAAGGCACTCATGTGCGTCCAGTGACCTACTTTTATTCCCGGAACATCCGTTATATTTCCGATGAGCATCTCTGATCCAAATAAAAAACTCCCTAAATCCTTGTGCGAAATAGGGAGCTCTATCAATCGACATATCAAGGAAGAACTGAACAAATCGGTCATGCCAAATTAATCTTTAAACCAAGCTCACCATCCACATTTCAGGATTGGCTGCGGGCGAACATTCTATCAGTGTCCAACATCTAATGTTAATATCTGAACGAATCTAGTAGAAAATATAGTACTTAAAACAACATGAAATACAGCTATTTGCGCAGGCACAATTTGTTCTTGTGGGAATCCCTCGGTTTTGCTATAATTTTGGCACTGAAAATGCTTGTGTTTTATACCCCTTGGAATCACCATAAAAGTGGGCCTGTGGCCGTTCGTGGCATCCATCATTCAGATTAAGCTGTCGGATTCAACACAACAGCTGTGATAACACGGGTATTAGTAAAAAAATAGCACCAAAGATAGATGCAATATTCTGCGGCAACGAATAAAAAGAGCACCACAGAATTCATAAGTCAATTGCCTTTATCAAGAAAACTGGGAGCGTCATTAGATGGCAACACTTAAACAGCAGGGAGACGGCGAATACTCCGCAAGTGATATCCAGGTCCTCGAAGGAATGGAAGCGGTTAGGAAACGACCTGGAATGTACATAGGAAGTACTGACCAACGTGGCCTACATCATTTGATTTATGAAATTGTTGACAATAGCGTCGACGAATTCATGGCTGGATATTGCTCATCCGTAACGGTGATTATCAGAGAAGACGGTTCAGTAAGAGTAGAAGACGATGGACGAGGTATTCCTGTTGATAAACACCCCACAACAGGAATGACAGCCCTAGAGACCGTCATGACCACTCTCCATGCAGGTGGGAAATTCGGAGGTAAGGCCTATGCCGTCTCCGGAGGACTACACGGTGTCGGAGCCTCTGTAGTAAACGCTCTGTCCGTATGGGTTAGAGCTTACGTTACCAGAGACGGAAGTTTATATGAACAAGAATATTCCAGAGGTATCACCTCTACTGAAATGACATCCCAAGCCCTTCAAAACGGCTCCTCGGGTCATACTGGAACTGCTATTGAATTCATGCCAGATACAGAAATATTTGGGGAATTAGTGTACGACTTCAACGTCTTATCTAATCGATTCAAAGAAATGGCATACCTCAACAAGGGACTGCAGATTACGTTCAGAAGTGAGTGGCATTCCAGTCGGTGGCCAAACAATGAAGTGACGTATTACTTTGACGGAGGAATATCCAGCTTTGTTCGAGGCCTCAATCAGAATAGAGGGGTTGTCCACGAAAATCCAATCTATGTTGAAAAAGATCTAGATGGAACTAAGGTCGAAGTTGCACTTCAATATAACGATACGTTCAGTGAATTCGTCTATGCGTTTGCCAACTGTATAAATACGGAGGACGGAGGAACCCACGTCACTGGTTTCAGATCTGCATTAACCCGTGTCTTAAACGATTACGGGCGCAAGCAGAAGCTGATAAAAGACAACGAACCTAATCTTTCTGGAGAAGATGTTCGAGAGGGAGTAACCGCAGTTATAAGTGTAAAACTTAAAGATCCTCAATTTGAAGGTCAAACCAAAAACAAACTTGGTAATCCTGAAGCACGCACACAAGTAGAGACAGTACTCGGTGAAGCACTCCAAATATTCCTAGAGGACAATCCCAGAGAAGGTAGGTCAATCATTGATAAATGCATGACTTCCCAGAGAGCAAGAGAGGCTGCCCGTAAGGCACGGGAACTGATAATCCGAAAGAACGCTATGGACGGTGGCGGCCTACCGGGAAAACTGGCCGATTGTTCAGAGAAAAATCCTGAATTTTGCGAAATATATCTGGTTGAGGGAGACTCAGCAGGGGGAACAGCCAAGATGGGAAGAGACAGGCGATTTCAAGCCATTCTTCCGCTCTGGGGAAAAATTCTCAACGTTGAGAAAGCTCAACCTGACAAAATTGTCTCCCATGACGCAATACGATCCATGATCACAGCAATAGGTGCAGGAGTCGATTCAAGAGTTGGGGTTGAAGAGGAAGGAACTGGATTTGATCTGGAAAAACTCCGATACCATAGAATAATAATAATGTGCGACGCGGACGTAGACGGATCACACATCCGCACACTACTCCTAACGTTCTTTTTCCGACACATGAGACCATTGGTTGAGCACGGACACCTCTACATTGCACAGCCCCCTCTATATAAAATCAATGTCGGTAGGAAAGAGCAATACGTATATACAGAATCTGAGAGAGAAGAGCTAATGGATCAACTTGACGGCAAGAGAAACGTCAATTTGCAGCGGTACAAAGGCCTAGGTGAAATGAACGCAGACCAATTGTGGGAAACCACAATGAACCCGGAGTCAAGAACATTACTCCAGGTCAACGTTGAGGATTTCGGCCAGGCGTCCGACGAATTTGAACGACTAATGGGTGACGAAGTGGAGCCTCGACGGAATTTCATACAAACCAACGCTTTGGAAGTAGCAAATCTCGATGTTTAAGTAGCTGATGAGCTAGGATTCAACCTCTTTCAATCATTTTTTCCAGTGAGAAGTCTTCACTGTTAACCCAATCAAATTGCTCAGACTCACGCTTGGTAACCTTTGCTGACTCTTCAATAACGTAGTCTGTTAGTTCTATTGGGAAAACCACCACCCCATTCATATCAGCGTGAACTACATCTCCATGATTTACAAGGACACCCCCCACTTCTACTGGAACCATAGTTTCATCAAGTCCAAAATTTCCGTGTGCTGGGACCAGTCCGATTGAAAACATGTGAAATCCCATATCATGAACTGTTTCTGCATCCCCCACGCCGCCATCCATAACTAAACCTACAGCTCCTACTCTTTTTGCGATATTAGCCATACCATCTCCAAAGTGGCACCCATGGAAAGGCCTTGGGCCCACATCTTTCGCAACAATAACCGCTGGAACAGACATATCATTAATGGCCTGTAGACACTCATACCACAAACTTCTACTCCGGGGCTTGCCTGTAGTTGTCGTGTTGAAAGTGGCGGTTACAGCCTGGCCAACCATTACGCCAAGGTCAGGGAATTGGCATCGTATATTCCAACCCATAAACCCCTCTGTATTTAATCTTGTAGGCTGAGTTTCCACAGCATTGGCTATAGTGGGAGTATCGATCTCTTTAAGGGAACTTATTTGATCCTCTGTTAAAAATTGCATGTCAATTCACCCTTTTTCTCATGCCTATTATTCTCAATCCAAAATATATCAGCCCCCCATGGAGGTTGAAAAATAACGATCACCAA
>ERZ724561.88-NODE-88-length-18665-cov-2.392006_pt1 | contig 18665 bp, 17 predicted proteins | sample MGYA00375855_ERZ724561 | MGnify/ENA primary metagenome ERZ724561 (study PRJEB28725, sample SAMN03264854) | marine sediment metagenome | biome: marine pelagic biome; feature: marine oligotrophic desert; material: ocean water | place: Pacific Ocean:North Pacific... | reverse complement strand
GTTTCCACTTGTCGCAGCAGAGGGCCAGTTTCCACTAAGGGCATACAGGGTCTCGTAAACAGTCATGTTGGCCCTCAGCAGCATTGGCTTCAGACCCTCAAAGTAGCCTCCACTGGCGAAGTAGCCCCCGTAGAACACGACACACATGTCAGCCCATTCAGTGTTCATCGAACCTGAGGTGTCGATGGGTGCTACCATCTCCACCTTGCCGCCTCTAGTGTCGTCCCAAACAATCTGCACGAAGTCGTCGAGGTCTACAGCCACATCGGGGTGGCCCTTGTGGCCAATGATTGGGGTTAGAAGAGTCTCGCCGACAGCTACGATAGCTTCTCTCGAAATCAGGTCCGGCTCAATCATAGAGTAGTAAATCTGAGGCTGTTGGTAGAACTTGTCCAACTCCTCGAAGGAGTCCTCCCAAACAATGTGGGCGTTGCCTTCTGAATCAGTGTCTATTGCCGGCCAGTCGCGGTTCTGGGTGTGAACGGACACTTCGAAGTCATCGATGAGGGAAATTACGTCGTCAATAGCCGCGTCCCCGCTCTGATCGTCTTGTGATGGGTCAATCAGAGTGTACATAATCGCCCACTGGGATGCTTTGTCAGTCCAGGTGATGTGGACGTTGTCGTTGTCGTCGACAGCCAAGTCGGGATGCCATGCCCTGTGGGCACCGGGGTTGGAAATTTGGGTCTCGGAAATCACCACGTCACCTCTCGGGTCGTGCATCTGGTAGTACAGGTGCTGGGTGTTCCTACTCCATACGAAGTGGACATTGCCCATCGAATCCGCATCGGTGGCTACCATGCGGTCATTCGCAGAGCCGCCGTTGACTATCTGTATCGCATCGGTCAATACTACCTCACTTGCCTTCGCCTCAGGGATATCTATCGCCGCGAAGGTGCTCATCAACATCAGAAGAACCATTGACACACTGTTTCTCATCTTTCCAGTTTCCATTTCAAACCCTCCAGCACAACTGCTGTAACGAGTTCGTTCGAGGTTCAACGATACTTAACCTCGACCCTTATCGGTCACTCGCGCGCGTGAGGGAGGTTCGGGATTAGGCCCAGTCTGCAGGATCGAAATCGCGACCGAAGCCCCCGGTCTCATCGGTGTCTATCGGCGAGGGTTCCTCTTGAGTTGTTGGCATTTTTCCGCTCTGGCTCTGAGTCTTCTTGGAAATCCAGTCATCTACTGGTCCCGGCTTACCTATTCCCGGCCCATAGCAGAATTTGATCTTGTGAATCAAAGCCAACTTGGTGAGCCAAAGGTGTCGCATTGTGTGCATGAATTCATTCTGAGTCAGGCCATCGAACCAAATTGGGCGAGACAGGTTGAATGCTTGTAGAGGCCCAGGTGTGTCGTTACTCTTCTTGCCGACGTGGAGTACCCAATCCAAATCCGCCTGAGTAAGGTGTATTCTAGTCTCATGAAGCCAGCCTTCCCATTCATCGGAGGCGTTTCTCGAATGGTCCTCCATCTGATTCTGCTGGCCTTCATCAACTCGTGTGACTGTATAGATTAGGGCTAGATTCCGGTTCTTCGGGATTACCACATTGAATACGTGTCCTTGCTTGGTAGGCGGGTATCTCACATGCAGGTGCAGTAAGGCTTGGTTATCCGAGACTTCTCTTGCTTCTAGACGCTCGCTGTTCAGCCAATCCCTGATTGAGTCGGAGGCCTCGCGCGAGTTCATGTCAATCACGAATAGACCGACCTATTTGAGAACGACGAGTTCAGAATCAATCTGAGTTGTCACTTCCTCCAGCCTTCTGCCTTCCTCTGAATTGGCCAGAGAGTTCCTTCTCTTCGCGTCGCCATAATCTACCCATAGGTCATAGCCTCTCAAGAAAACTAAGTTGGAGATATGGAATACTGGAAGAGAGAGGATTACAAATGCCAGTAAAACGGGCTCAAGCCCGACGACGAAAATCCCCGCAATAAACGAGATGAGTGGCCACATCAGGAGTGGCGAGAACACGGCGCCAATCATGTGGTGAGTGGTTCTAGCGTCAACTCCCTCATCGGTTCGATCGCCGACGTACCAGCCGATGAAGGCCTGCAAACCAGTAGAAGGAATTGATATGGGTGAAGATAGAAGCATCAGGAGAGAGCCTAAAATGGCTGAAACGAATGAAGATTCTCGTTTAATTCGGCCCTCTGAATCGAGGCTGCGAGAATCGAGATCATGTGAATGGAGTATTTGCGCGGCCTCTCGGGCTTTGTTTAGCACAGAGTCAGTGGGCGAAGAATCTCTGACTTCGCGTGCGGCAAGGACTTCCTCCTTGTACGAAGACAACCTACTGCCATCTTGGTTTGCGCGACGGTGGCCTAGAAGGTGCCATGCCCTGTAAGTCTCCCAATCTGGCGCGTCTGGAGTAATGGGGGAGAGTTTGTCGAAAAGTTCCTCCTTTAGGGGGATCACATGTTCGGCAGGAGGCTCTATCCATTCGCCTTCAGAAACCCTACGGTGGGTCTCCTCTTCTCCGACAAGAGGAATAATCAGAGGCTCTCCGAACTCGACGTAGATATCCGTCCTGAACCAGTGATGACACCTGTAGTGAAGACCGACGGGTTGAATCATTGGGTTGTCCAAGCCCCGATGGTGGGCTATGCTGGCTGCATTCAAGGTGAATCTCAGGGGGCCGGTTCGCAGGGCGTGCAGGTGCGAGTCCTGATGCGACTTTCCTTCTGGCATGACAATAGCTGCGTGGCCTGATGCGATACAGTTGGCCATCGTCAGCATGCTTCTTTGGTTGATTTTCGTGGCTAGTTCCTTGTCTGCAAATCCGCCTTCAATCTCTGCCTTCCTGATTACGGGTTGAGAGCCCATTCTGCGAGTGAGCCAGCCAATCACTGGCATGGTCATGATATCGTGACGTCCTATGGAAATAATCCTGCGAGATTGGGATTTCATTATCGCCAGTGGGTCAACCAGACCATTTATGTGAATTGAAGCGTATACTAGTCCTCCCTCGTGCGTAGGCTCGTGGTCAATCTCAACTCTTCGGAAGAGGTACGACCAGGCTATATCGACTGTATTCGTGAGTAGGCTCCAGAACGGGCGGTTTCCTGGGTGTTTACCACTGTGATCCCAAGGAACTTGCATGAGTTTTCGAGAATTTATGTTTGTAGCGCTGCTTGATAGAACCGGAAGGACATTTGGGGCTTCGTCGGCATCGCTCACGTTTGCTGGGGTGGGGTTCAGGTTGAGAACACACCGGGTCATCCCAAGAGTTTTCGAATGCTCTCGGCTAATGTTTTGCCCTCTTCGGGGTCCAGTTGTGTGGTGATGAATGGCCATGCTAAGCCGCTGCCGTCCTCATGCTTCGGAATAATGTGAAAATGGACATGGAAGACTGACTGGAAAGCCGCCTCTCCGTTGTTCTGAAGGACATTGAAATCGGTGGCTCCCGTGACTTCTAGAATAGCCCTAGAGATTCGCGGGAGCACGGTGCCGATAGCTGCAGCAGATTCGTCGCTCAATTGGTCCAATGTAGTCGCCTGCTCTTTTGGTACGACCAGAGTATGGCCGGTGCTGCACGGATTAATGTCGAGGAATGCGAATACACTGTCGTCCTCATACACCTTATGGCAAGGTAGTTGACCATCGATAATCAGCGAGAATATACTGGGTTCGCCTTGCGACATCCTAGTCCTCCGCACTGACAATCGTCTCGGCTAGAGTCAACATTCCTTGAAGCCGGAGAGCGGTGGCCAGCTCGGTGTTCATGACACGTGAGTTGTCTGACAAGACCATTCCAGAATTGCAAAGATCGGAGAGAGATTTGGCTGCCTTAGCTAGAGATGCTTCGTCTCTGCTGCCGTTCACAGCAGACATGATTGATGTCAATGAGTTGGACACTCTACTAACAGGATCACCAGTGCCAGAAGACAAATCGTTGAGTTGGCTTTCTGCTCCTTCAGTGGCGGCTTCAATGGAGGATGAGGAGGCGAAGTCGGCCTGAGAAGCCCACCCTCCTGCGTGTTGGCCAGCGGAGTTCCCGCCGACCAAATCCTCCAGTAAGATGTTGCCAGCGAGAAGCCCAGAGCCGTGCATCCCAGTGTGGGCCGAGCGGCCAGCAGCGTACAATCCAGTGAACCACATACTGCCATTTTCGAAAGTCACTCTTCCGTGCTCATCTACTGGAGCGCCGCCCGTAGTCTCAGCTACAGAAGAAGACAGAGGAATGACTTCAGTTGAGATGTCGAGACCGGCACGGTCCTTGACTCGGCGAGATGTTTGAGCGAACCACACTGCGGCTTCAGAGTCGAGGAAACGCAGGTCCAAAACGCATTGTTCCCCCTCTAGAACCGCCTCGGGGCCGACATCTTCGCCGTCCTCCCTTCGCAGTCTGCCTCCCGAACCAAGAAGATCGAATGGGAGTTTTAATCCAGTGCCGCTCATTGACAGGGCGTGTTGTGGAGTGTATGCCATACCGGAAAGCCCAACCCCTGCCTGGGCGGCCAATGCGGAGCCTGGGCCTGAGCCTTCTGAGGGGTCCGACCACATTCCTTGGTGACCCTCGGTAGCGAGAATTATCGCCTTGGCCTGAATGCTAACAATCTTACCCGACATGAGGTCGAGTGCGACTATTCCCCTGACCTGTTTATTGTCCATAACCAGTGATATGGGGACGATGTCTGTTCGCCTAGGTATCGCCCTCTTGATTGCCTGCTCCTCTAGGATTCTGGTTACTTCACGGAGCGTGCTGTCACCGCATCCTGTCATCCTCGGCCTAGTGTGACCTGGGGCGTCAGATGCATGAGGCAGGCCTGCATCGGTCCTGCGAAGAACTAGGCCCCACCTCTCCAACTCTGCGAGTGTGGAAACTGCTTGCGAGCAGATTCTGGTGGCTGCCTCTTTGTTAACGGACTCGCCTCCGGCGGCGATTGTGTCCTCAAGGTGGGCAGAAGAGTCTGTTTCTTCAATCGATACGGCTAGGCCAGCGGTCGGTGCACCGCCGGAAGCTGCTCCTGTGCCTTGTGCATCGATCATCAAGGGAGAAGAACCTGCATCCGCTGATGCAATCGCGGCTCGCAGTGCCGCGGGGCCCGCACCGACTACAACTACATCCCACGACTCCATGTTGGTTCTACGAATAGAAGTCCTGTCATGAACGTGACGCTCGGGACTACGTCCCGAAAATCCTTAATCAGCCATTGAAAGAGCCAGTCTTCTGACTGAGGATGACGCTTCGGCCATTCGCTGGGTCGCGCTCTCCTGCTGTGCGTTGTGGGAAAGTGTGGTCTTTACTACCATGGCTGACAGAGTCTCTCCGCGCTCACCCTTGAGAGTAACCTGAACTGGATGGGGTCCTCGATTGGTGTCGGGCCAGGCCAAACCAAGCCACAGCACGGTGGCGTCATCCAGTAGGCGACCAAGTGTCTCGACCAAATCGGAAGCTCCGTCTCGTCTGATTCTGCGTGATGGTTTGGTCTCTACTCCAATGGTTTGCAGGCTGGGCTCGCCCTCCGCGGTAACGATGTCGAAAGCGACCTCTGCTGCGGTGTCGGTATTGTTGTGAAGCATCACAAATAGATCGGCCTGACCTTGAGAGCAGCGGGGAGGGATATCTAGGTCTAGTCTCCATGGTTCCGAGTTGAGGCTTGGTCCTCTTCGGAGTGCTGCATCTTGTAGCCTGTCAATCAGTCTGAACAGCCCCGGTTCCCATGCCCTAGTGTGTGCCATAAGTGTACGGAGTGATTTCAGATTGAACTTGTTCTCAGTATCGATTAACTGGTCTGTCGCACGCACCTTGAACACCTGCTTTGCCTCGGTCATCATGCGTTCGTCATCAAGCAGGCCCTGAGTGTTGAGATGCAAAGCCCGCAGTAGGTGCTCGATTGCGGATTCGGGAGTCTGGTCTTCCCTCACGCTACCTTCCAGTGCTATCATCCACTCATCCCATGCAGCGGCGGTCTCAGGGTCTAGATGAGCAACCATGAGATCAGATAGTGGCCTAGTCAGAATGCTGTTGTGCAATGTCGGTGCATGAAGGGAAAGAAGCGGGAAGGAATTCGAGCGCATAGGAATCGAATCGTCCAAGAAAAAGGAGTTCCACAAGCAGAGCGCCCCTAATGCGCTAGCCGAGAGCGGTAGAAGGGTGTCGAGGGTGGTACCCGCCTCCATTTTCCACACTGTTAAAATTGAGAGAAATGCGATGCTCGAGGAGAAGAGTCTGATTCTCTCTCGCAGAAGGCGATCTCTAAGTGAATTGAGAATTCTCTCGACACCGGGATACGCATCCATTGTACTACTACTTCCGTCTCTTAGTTTGAGTCGGTCTCGTGCGGACATTTGAGAGAATACCGCAGCGAGATTTGTGGGGATTAATAGCAGAGTTAGTGCAGCGAAGATTGCTATGGCTGTCTCATGATATGCATATGTCCAATCTGTCAGAAGAAGGGCCGCTGAGATGGGTGCGGAAGCGGAAAGAAGGACTCTCAGAGTTGGAGTTGGGCCGAACACTGAGAGTCGGGTCCAAAGGCGCCTGCCAGCATCCCTAGCGGCGACTCTGCGCGATAGCGCTCGCTGTCTAGTGCTGCCGAACCTACCAGAGTCGGAGTAGGGAGTAGGGAGGCTGGATTTGGGGTCCTCCATGATGTGACGGAGAACGTTGGATGCTTGATGGCATCGGCTGGTTCTGGGGTGTTGGAGGGCAATTTTCCGAGCGTCACCTTTGTTGGGGGATGGGTGCTGGCGTGGTCGGGCGCGTAGCATAGCCTGGATAATGCACCGGCCTCCTAAGCCGGGGACCGCGGGTTCGAATCCTGCCGCGTCCGCCACTCAACCGAAAGCGAGGCCGTGCTGATTTCCAGCATGGGCTACTTTGTGCAGGAACCTCTCAAATGGGACTCTGGCAAGCGAGGATCTTCTCAGTTGTACCTCGCATTCTGCTAGCGCGTCAAGCAACTGCTCGCGCAACTCATCCGGGAGGGAAAGTCGACGGCCAACAAGAACGTCGTGAAGTTGGTGGACCACATCATCTGAATCTAGGCCGTGGTCGTTCATCATCCGATCAATCTCGGCTAGTGCACCGGTAAGGATCCTCTTCTTTCGCCCGCCTTGGCTCTCCCATCTCCATTCAACTACTCTGCCACGCAGAGCCAGTTCAATCAGATGCCTGCCAGACTGCATTGTGGTGGACTGTACTAGTGTATGGACAGCGGAGCTATCATTTGCTAACCCTCGCAAGTGCAGCATCTCTAGTGTGAAGATGGCTTTGCGCAGGTTTCCCTCTGAGATGTATGCTATGTCCTCGATTACACCATCGGCGGTCTTGACTCCTTCAATTTGGGTCAAATCTCCAAGACAGGATAGGATTGTATCTCTCGATGTAGAAGGAACTCTGACCATCTGCGTTCTTGAGCGCAAAGCATCGATTATTCGAGATGGTGCCCTAGCTACAAGGATGAATCGTGAGGCTTCTCCGACGGTTTCCATCATCCTCCGAAGATAGGCCTGTCTGATGGAGCCGAGATAATCTGCGTCCTCTATTACTATCAGGCGACTGATTGGAAGTGCTCCTTCTACAACCGTGTTTTCAGTGCCAGCAGGCGCGACGCCACCAGTGTCTGATGATGAGATTCCTCTATCGAATGCATCGAGGCTTAATCTGCCAGCCAGAGTATCGGTAGAGCCCGAGCCACCCGGCCTGAGAAAATCCTCGAAGGTTTTCATCGCCCCCCTCTGTCTTACGAGGTCTCTGGCCTGCAGCACATGGGTGGTAGATTTCCAGCCCGGACCTAGGATTTGGCGGGCAACCAAGTGCCAGGCGGCGGTCTTGCCAACTCCTGATGGACCAGTGATTAGCATATGAGGAGGGTCGGCGGTCTGACTGGCCGCGGATAGGGAGTCTCTGACCGGTTCGGGCATTGCTAGGTCTGAGAAAGACCGGGGTGCGTGTGTACTGAGCCAGCCGGACACGTCACTCCGTCAGATTGGCGGGTCTTGAAGACCGCGCTCTTACTCGGCCTTGAGTTCCTTGAAGCGGCCTTCCTTGCGGGGCTTTACGAATACCCTGTAGCCGCACTTGTGACAGGAGTGGCCGGTGGTTCCCGCCTCGCTCCAGGTCAGATGGCCGCAGCGTAGACACTTGTAACGAATCTCTAGTGGATCCATGGTGGATTCGCAATGATTGCACTTGGGCAACTCAGTCGGGTTCCAAGCCCTCCTGTCGGTGCGGTTGCAGTTCCTGCACTTGTGAAGGATTAGCTTCTCAGACTCCTTGGCCATCGGGTCGGCGACCTAGCGGGCCTTCTTCAATCTGTCCTATGCCTCAGCGGGCCCTATGGGCCCGTTTGCAGGCTGCCACGAAGTTCTCGAACATCCTAGCACCATGCTCGGAATCGTTGACCTCGGGGTGGAACTGCAAGCCGAAGCGATCTCCTGCCTCATTCTCCATCCCCTGAACAGGGCAAGATTTGCTAAATGCTGTAATTCGGTATCCTGGAGGGGCTTGCGTAACCTCGTCGTTGTGGCTCTCCCAGACTGTCTGCTCATCGGGTGTTCCCTCAAAGATGGTGCCTCCGCCCTCAACTAGAGTGATTGAGGCAGCACCGAATTCTGGCTTGGGGGCTTCTGCAGTAACGCCTCCATAATGCGCTGCCATGAACTGATGGCCTGCGCAGATCCCTAGGATTGGGACTTCCAGAGAGAGATATTCAGCACAGTTGCCTAACTCTCCAGTTAAGCCCACACGGGCTGCTCCACCAGAAAGAATGAGTCCGTCTACAGGGCGGAGTTCTGCAAGGGGTGTATTGTTGGGCAGAATCTGGGTGTCGACGCCCAGATATCGAAGCATTCGCCATTCTCGATGCGTCCACTGTCCTCCATTGTCAATCACATCGATGACTAGAGGAGATTCGCCCATGCCAAACCGCAGAGCGGCCGGATGATGAATAATGCCCTGTCAAAGATTGAAAAAGAGGTGCCTTGTCGAAGAGGCCCTGCCCTGATGGTGTAGTGGCCTATCATGCAGCCCTGTCGAGGCTGCGACCCGGGTTCAAATCCCGGTCGGGGCGCCACTCAATCGTCCCAAGGAGGCTCATCGTCGATGACATCGCTTTCTATGAAAGCAGTGTAAATGAAATAAGGTGGAATCAAGTATAACATGCAAAGTAAATCTACTTCGGCTCCAGAAGCCCCGGCGAAGGTTTCCAGCATACCCTCGCCCTCTACCAAGATATACCACCCATAGGCAGCCAGAAGAGTGAGGCCAATAGCGCGAGACACCTGAGGAGGGTCTTTGTAGATGGAATCTGGGTATACTATTGGTGGGTCCGTTTTCCACTCCGCAGCCCATCCAGGACCCCACTCTTTCTGGTTGAAGGCATGGATGTCATCGTAAAGCCTGTTAATCATGTAACCAAGACCAACTCCATCAGGATCTAGGTCGAATTGTGAGAGATTCCTCTCCTTCCAGTCAGGGAATCTCGCCTCTAGCTGTGACAGTATGTACTCCCTGTCATCCATTTCCTGCAGGGCCTTGACCCTATCCTCAGGTGGTAGATTCGGATGAGATGTGATATCACGCTCTTCGAGAGGACTTAGGATCCTATCTAGTGCCTCCACAAGCTCGGGATCCAGATCCTCTCCCTCGATGGTTTGGAAGGATTCCAAGAGTCTGTGAGCCTGACGTCTGTTGCAGATGAGGTGGATGAGGTGGATATCTGGGTGCACCATGTTCTTGCAGTGCCAGCAGATTCCGTCGTAGGTATCGAACTCGCATAGCCCATAGTGTAAATCCGGGTTGTCATCACAGCGTTGGGTCTGGTCCTCTTCTGTATCTCCTTCCCACCAATTGCCCTCAAGCTCGGGCTCTGGTGGGATTTCCTCTTCCTCCTCGGGTTTTGATTTGGGTTTTGATTCGAAATTGAAAATGGCATACAAGGCAAAAGCATAGACTGCAAATAATGCAACAATGGACGAATATAAGCCAGAAAATTCGGGCATAATCATGACCCCAAAGTCAGGATTATTGGGATCATAGTGAACGGTTACCTGTTCACCCTCAATGAAATTCACATTAGCCGGAAGGCTTTGATGGAGTTCTACAGTAAGCCGATGGTAACCTACACACCACCACTGTTGACCGTTTGTCCAGTATTGCCTAGTGTTGGAGAATGTAATCACATAGTTTCCGGGTTCTGTTAAGATGAGGTTTGTCCTGTTGGATGGTTCGTTATAGAAGAAGGAAATTTGTTCTCTAGCTCCTCCGGCTTTGACTAATTCGATTCTGACACTAGCAGCGGAATTTTCTGGAAAGTTGTTGGCCACTGAGGTTGCGAAGGTATCATTCTGAGAAAGTACCAGAACTTCTGCATATGCACCTGGTTCTATAGTAAATGTGAGTGTTTTAACGCAATATTCTACGCTTGTATCGATTATCTTAGTTTTGGTTTCTGGTCCTGTGTATTCTTCGAAATATGGTCGTACTGATGTTTGGGGTTCAGTATCCCAAGAAAATGAGTGTCTCCACTCAGTATACTCAATTCCATCTACGGAATAGTTGTATCTGAAAGTGTAATTGTATGGTTCGTAAATGGTTACGGTTCCCTCGGTCTTCTCCCAATCAGACAATTCGATTTGCCTGATTACATTCTGAACATGAGGAAATAGGGAGAAAAGTAGTATCATTGTGACAATACCCAATAGTGGAAGTTTGGACTTCTTCTCGGGCTCGCTATCCATAGTTCACTCCGAGGTTTCTTCCCACCAGTTGGGTTCCTGTCCGGATTCTGCGTCTGGGTCTAATGGGGGGTCGTCCTGGTGTTTCCAGCAGTAATCAGTAGATCTGAATGTAAGTGTGTTGCATCCATCAACTGCACACTTGGGAGATTTACTGTTCAGTCTGCGGTTCTCGGAGGTAGATAAATCGGTTAATGGATTAGATGAAGATAAAGCGGCGGTGCCGCCAGCGATACCGAACTCTACGATGAAGCAGCATAATGCTTCAAGAAGCAATTGGGCTACCACATCCCTCGCTATGCTGGAGAGGAAATAACTCTGCCTACGGCGCTGGTGCTATCCAAGCCTCAAAGGAGCATAATCGGAGTGTCGAACTGTAATCTCGCTTGATTTTGAGAGTTGGTTCCGGGGTGCCTTGTAATCTAGGTGGAAGGGCGTCGCGAATCGCCTCATTCGCCTCTTCGATATCTGATTCAGCGACAATTACCCTGCCTCTAACCATAGTAGGTCCTGTCCTGTCAAGTAATGGTATCAGTAAAGGAAGGAACTCGATGGTTCGATGTGGTAGGTTGACCAAAAGCAGATCCCAAAGGCCGGTAATCTCGGGGTCGTGCTGCAATTTAGTGGCATCTGCTAAACCTGTGATCCTGTCATCATAGAGTCTTGAGATTGGGGCAGGCTCGGACGGATATTCTCTTTGGTCCCAACGACGCAGGTTATCGAGTAGCATCTCCACCGCATCGGAGTTGAGATCAGATGCAAGCAAATCGCCCACAAGGTCGGGTTCCCCCAGCAGTGTAGCTAGTGCTGGGCCAACCCCGCAGAACGGATCACAAACACGCAAAGGTCTGTCAAGCAAGGAGCGGAGCTCCTTGGCGTGCGCGAGGGTTTCCAGTCTCTCTGACTGAAGTTTGGTCGAAAAATACGCCCGAGTTGGGTCGCAGAGTATGCTGCGGCCAGACTCTCTAACGAGAACCCGTGTGCTCGCGACCTCTGTGGGTATGTTCTCCACGACTATCTCATCATCGATACGCGCGCCGATTGGAGTTAGGTCACGTATCCTTAGTTCACCCAGAACTCCTGCATCCGACAACACCAATCGAATATGTGGGTGAGATAGTAACTTGGCAGTAGCGATCTCGCTTGAGTACCTCCCAACCTCCTCTTCCAGCCTAACAATCATCATGTCTGCGAAGAATTCGTGCGACGAAGGCCACGCCTCACCACCAGACTCAACGATTTCGTCGCCCAAGAGATTTCTGAGGTGTGACCACCAGTCGCTATCTATCCGCTCATCTGGGAGCCCCTCGTGCTCCACGATAGAGAACCCGGCAAGTTCTGATGGGAGGGTCAAAGCAGCCCCGGAGTCAATCGGAATCAGTCTAGAATTGTCATCCTCAGAAGCGAACACCCGCACGCCTGAAGCAAGTAAACTATGCTCGCGCATAAGGCCGAGCACATGCTCGACCTGAGGATTGGGGACTGAGATATGGCGCATCACGTTCATGATGGGCAGCGGGGCAGCCCGCTTCACGATGACGGATGATGGAGTAGCCTCGGGTCTGTGGCTGATTGGTATTGGTCCGGGTGACTTAGACCATATCACAGAGAGGGCAAAACGTGTTGCCAAAGGGTGCTCTAAGCGATACTTGGAAGGGTATACTGCGATACTTCCTCCTATCGAAGAAAAGCGGTTGGAGGCGGTTGTCGGACCGTGGGAGAGGCTGATGCGCGACAGGGTCGAGTCTCCTGAAAATATGCTTGACGAGGCGCGGGTTAGTTCAGTCGCTCTGTTGGTTGTCGGTGATCCGATGCAGGCTACTACTCACATCGACTTGGAGGAGCGTTGTGCCGAGGAGGGGATTGGTTTCCATGTCATACCCGGACTTACTGCTACAGCTCTGGCAGTTTCACTATCGGGCCTGCAATCTTACAGATTTGGCAGGCAGGTCACCATTCCATTCTCAGATGGAGAATACTTGCCTACCTCGCCTTTCGAGATGATTTGCAAAAACAAGGAAGCGGGGATGCATACCTTGGCTCTGCTAGATCTTGACCCCACTGGAATGGGTCTGGAACAACCCCGACCGATGACACCTAGAGAAGCTGTTGACCACCTAGTCCGAATGAATGAGCGTAGCGAGGAGTTCAATCAGCTGGTAGAAGATTGGCGGGGCCTACTTCTCAGCGATCTCGGTACAGAGGAGGAGAGGGTAGTCTCAGGAAAAATGAGGAGTCTCTCACAGATTGAAGGAGGTCACATCCATGCTCTGATTATTGCCGCTGAGTTCAGCGGAATGGAAGCAGAAGCGTTTGAGCGTCGTAGACTGACTGAAGAAACGACGGGATGAAAGACGAGTAACTTGTGGCGAGGACGAAAAACATGGCAAAGCCTCCAGCAGAAGTCAGGTTCCCTGGTGACAGGAATCGCCGGAAGAAAATCCGGATGAGGGGGATTAAGCAGGCCTCAAAGGAGATTCAGGACCGCCTCGACAGGAATCTCGAAGAATTGGTGGAAGATCCGGAAGTATTCCTACCAGATATCAAGGGAGAAGTCGACCAGTCGTTCTTCTCGAAGGATTTGATGGCTAAGACACTCAAAGATGTCACCGCGGTTTCAACGAAGCGCCATGATATCAAGTGGTTGCGAAAGCGCATGACAAAGAAAGGAGGAGATGGGGTCTCTAGGGCGCTTGCTGGTAGCTTACTGGCAGCCTCGGAAGAAGATAGGTCCACAGTAGCCGTGTTCAAGAATCCTCTATTCGGTGTCGCCAGTTACATCCGGAGAGGCAATGGTAAGCAAAGTCATCTGGCAGGAATCCAGAATCATAATCACCCTAAACTCAGACTATTGGTATGGGATGAGCACGCCAAGTCCGGGCAGTGGTTCTTCTCATGGGATGGTGGGTTCGTATTCACTGGAAAAACACCGGAACCCCCTTCAGAATGGATTGATTGGAGTCTGGATAACGCTTCGATAGACCTCTCGGGAGATGGAGATCTTCGATGGAGTTCTGGTCTAGATTCGGGTACCGTAGAGAATGGTGACTTGACCGAAGCAGGTTGGCTGAGGCTTGAGTTCAATGATGGTACTTTAGTGGGCCTCTCTCGCTCTGCCCTATCAAACACAGATGAGCAATTTGGTCAGAGTGTGGCGATGAGTATGCTTCCGCCACGTCTGAGTGACATAGCCAAAGCCGAGTGGGTGTGGAGACCGGCTGGCTGGCCCGAAGACAGAGATTTACCCGCCGTAGGAATGGAGAGATTGGAGGAAGTTCTCAGCACATGGATGAGATTCGCCCTAGATGATTCCTCATTGGCTAGAGCCTGTAGGAGTAGTATTCTGAACTCAATTGAAGATGGATTCGTCGTAGGAACTCACTGGTTCCCTGAAGATTCGCGAGATGATTTCCTCAAGCACCTGAATGGAACAGATGAAGAAAGGGCAGCAATCGATTGTGTACTTGATTCCTTAGAACACGGAATACATGTCAGAACAGACGGAAATGTACTCGATCTCGATGAAGATGTGGTTCGGCTAGAAGAGAGTTCCTGCCACCCCAATTTAGTTGCGCTGTGGCCTGATTATGGACTTACTATTCTGGAGGAGCTCTATGGAATTGAGGCTGATGAGGGGGAGAGTATTCTCGATAAACAAGCCAAGCGCAAGCAGGGCTTCGGTGCGTTCCTGCGTGAACTGGGGGCTAGTCGCAGCGTTGCTATGAAACTCAAGAGGTTGCCATGGGAGAGTGAGAACCTTCCATCTCCTCTCTCTTTCGCTGATGAGTTGGTAAGACAAGCCGTTGACCGTGGTATAGCATCAACAGTATCCAAGGCTCGCAAGGGGAGGGGTTTGGACATGGCAATGGGATGGGCCTGGCTGACAGTTCACGAAAGGACTGAATCCGATGCATGGAGGTTTGACGAAGATAGTAGGGACAAGGGTGGTGACTGGGTTCCTGCCCTTAGGGCGCTTTGGGATGCTGCCTCTGAACTTCTGCTCAAAGACAACCTCGATGCTGCTCAGGACTACGAATCCTCGATGAATTGGTTGGCTGAAATCACGGGAGCTCAGGTCCCGTCTTCTCAATGAGGCAGGGCGATCCAAATTGCCACTGCGAAGAGTGTGGCGCCCATCGCCATGTTGAGATTCTTCGCTGATTGCTCGGAGTTGAATAACCTCCTCAGTAGAGTTCCAAAGGCTGCCCAAGTGATTACTGCAGGCAGACCGAATGTCAGGTTTAGAAGCACCAAAAGCACCTTGGAGAAGAAGCCTGTACCGAACAGCCCACCGAATGCTGTCAAGAGGACAAGAAAGTGAATCCATGCCTTTCCGTTGACAACTTGAAGAGCCATCCCGGTTTTGAAACCCAACCGATCTGCTTGCTCATGATTGCTGTCGATAGGAGGCGAGGTGGCAACCTTGTACGCCAGATAGGCGATGTAAGCAGCACCAATATATGTAAGGAGTTGGAAGAGGTTCTGATTCTCTTCGCTGACAACGGTGGCGGCCCCGATAAATAGTCCCAGAGCCGAACAACCCACTGCCATACCCAGTATCAGAGGCATTGTTCCCTTCAGGCCGTGTTGGGAGCCATGCGCGGCGCACAACACATTGTTAGGACCAGGGGAGAAGCACATCGCGATTTGGAAGGCCAAAGTGGCCAGCAGCAACTCGGTATCCATGCCGAAGCCTCAGGCCCGGCTCTCAAGGAAGGCGCTGGCTGCAGCTAGTGCCTGCTTCATGTCAGCCCAGATGTCTTCTACGTCCTCTATTCCGACGCTCATCCTGACAAAACCAGGCACAACGCCTGCCTCCCTGCGGACCTCCTCGGGCACGAACATGTGACTGGAGTTAAACGGGCATTCCACTAGGCTTTGAGTTCCGCCGAGGCTAGTCGCCTCGAAGACTAACTCGAGCGCTCTCATGTAGCTCAGAGCGGCGGCGTCTCCTCCCTTCACCACGTAGGACAGCATCCCAGTTCCTCTCGGCATAATCCTCTGCGCTACCTCATAGTCGACGTAACTGGGAAGAGAGGAGTGGTTGACGCTCTCAATCATTGGATGCGCCTCCAGCCTCCTAGCGAGTTCGGCAGAGTTGGCCGCATGAATCGGCATCCTAGCGTGGAGAGTACTCATCCCTCTCTCAAGCAAGTAGCACATGTGGGGGTCCGCAGCTCCGCCAAGATGCACTTTCTTGGTGAAAATCTCGGCCACGAGGTCTTTGCGGCCTACAACAATCCCAGCAATCAAATCGGAGTGACCACCGAGATATTTTGTTCCTGAATGAATGACCAAATCGAAACCGAGGTCTACTGGGTTACACCCCCATGGAGTTGCGAATGTGTTATCGACAATTGCAATGAGTTCGTGCTTCTTGGCGATTGCGGCCATAGCTTCGAGATCGCAAACCTTGAGGACGGGGTTGGTCAGCGTCTCGACGTAGAGTACCTTGGTGTTCTCCTGAATCGCCGCCTCATAGGAAGAAGGGTCTCTAATATCCGCCATCGAGACCTCGATGCCGAATCTGGGAAGGTCTTCTGTCATCAATCCGTAAGTGCCACCGTAGCAGTCTGCACTCGCGACCATGTGATCGTCCTTCGAAAGCAGAGATAGGAGGGTCGTGCTGACTGCTGACATCCCGCTGGCGAAGGTCTCGCCATCCTCTGCACCCTCTAGGGCCGCTACCTTAGCAGCGACTGCTTCCGAATTAATGCTTGAAAGGCGGCTGTATAATTCGGTGTGCTGAGCCCCGTCAGCCCAACCCTGATACCGCTCGTCGTTGAGTTGGTTGGTAGAAGTGATGAAAATTGGAGCTGAGGCGGCTCCCTCTATGTTATTCCCGCCTGACCAGACAGCTCGTGTGGCGAACCCCTTGTTCGAGTGTTTCTCGTTCATGGTCGTCCGAGTCGTTGTCTAAACATCAATGATGCGCCTATCAGAAGATGTGTCAATGCATCCCGGCGGCCGAGAGCACAGAATCAATGTCGGCGTCAACGAGAATCGATTGAGCCTGAGAGTTCTCAACTGCGAGTTCAGGGTCCTTGAGGCCGTGACCAGTTACGGTGACTACAACAGTACTGCCGTCTGATATTCCAGAAGTCTCGTGGTGTTTGAGCAGCCCTGCTATGCCAGCCGCAGAGGCGGGCTCGACGAAAATTCCTGCAGTTCTAGCTAGTAGCCTATGTGCATCGAGGATCTCTTGGTCACTAACCATTCCAACTGTGCCGCCGGATTGTTCAACCGCCTCGTTGGCTCTATCCCAACTGGCTGGGTTACCGATTCTTATCGCAGTAGCTACTGTCTCGGGCGACTCCACGGGTTCACCCCGAACGATTGGTGCAGCACCCTCCGCTTGCCAACCCATCATCTTGGGTAAGTTCGAAATCTCCCCCGAATCATGATACTCCTTGTACCCCTTCCAGTATGCGGTAATGTTCCCTGCGTTACCGACTGGAAGAAAATGCATATTCGGGGCTCCTCCAAGTTCGTCACATACCTCGAATGCTCCAGTTTTCTGGCCTTCGATTCTATACGGATTGATACTGTTGACAACTTCAACGTCATCTCTTTCGCCCAGCTTTCTGACTATTTCCAAGGCGTCATCGAAGTTGCCCCTGACTTCAATTGTCTGAGCACCGTGAATCAATGCCTGGGCCATTTTGCCTGAAGCAATCTTACCCTCAGGGAGTAGAACGAGGCAGGTCAGACCGGCAGCTGCGGCGTAGGCGGCAGCTGATGCGCTGGTATTGCCGGTGCTGGCACAGACAAGAAACTGAGCACCTCGCTCGATGGCCTTGGTGACTGCGAGTGTCATACCTCGATCCTTGAAAGAACCTGTCGGATTGATGCCTTCGTGCTTGATGAAGAGGTTGAAATCCGCGCCCATCTCAGAGACAATCTGCCTTGCATCAATCAGTGGTGTGCCACCTTCGTTGAGAGAGATGATGCAGGTATCTTCTGTCACAGGAAGGAAGTCACGATAGCGTCTGATTACCCCGTGACCTGTCATGGTGCTTCCTACTGGGCTTCAGCCATGAACCTCACCCGGACTACCGAAGCGACCTGCTACATTGAGGCAGACCGCAACTACGGGGCCAATCAAAACCGCGAATACGATTGTCCCTACACCAAAAGTCCCTCCCAAAAACAACCACCCTATCACGAGGACGGTGATTTCTATCGCACCGCGTACTCTGGCAATAGGAACTCCCAAGACTCTCTGCAACCCAGTCATCCATCCATCTCTAGGGCCCGGCCCTAAGTTGGCAGTAAGGTAGATGGCACTTCCGACGCCAATCAGTACCACTCCAAGAAGTACCTGAGCTATGGCGAGATATTGGTTCTCGGGTGTGGGAAGGCGGGGCACCATAACCTCGATTGCTGCGGCTATGATAATCGCATTGAGGATAGTTCCTATTCCGGGTTTTTCCTTCAAAGGGATCCACAATAGAAGGACTAGGGCGCTGACGAGGAATGTCGCTTGGCCCACTGTCGATTCGATATTGATGGCTATGCCCTCGGCTAGAACAGTCCAGGGGGTGTTTCCAATACCTGCAGCGACCAGGATTGCATCCCCAGTGCCGAACACCCACAAGCCAATTACTAGGATGATCAGGGTCTGAAGTCTTGGTTTGAGAGACATAGGGTCGTCTGCGCTCCATCGAGTGGTGGGGACTTCTTTGGCGGGGCGAAGCATGTCCGTCAGGCCCATGGCCCTGCGAAATACTGGCAGCCAATCAAACCGATGCATACTTTGAATGGCAGAAGACCTCTAGCCTCACTAGGTGAGGCTGTGGAGATTTGGGAAGAGCCCATAGAAACTGGCGAGGTGCCAGAAGACTCTTCCCAATTCGACGTCATCGTAGTCGGAGGGGGGCCTGGTGGCTCTGCAGCAGCGGCTTACAACGCCCTCAATGGAAGCAAGGTGCTGCAGCTTGAGAAAGATGTCTGGCCGAGAGACAAGGTTTGTGGT
>ERZ724561.86-NODE-86-length-18733-cov-2.740084_pt1 | contig 18733 bp, 21 predicted proteins | sample MGYA00375855_ERZ724561 | MGnify/ENA primary metagenome ERZ724561 (study PRJEB28725, sample SAMN03264854) | marine sediment metagenome | biome: marine pelagic biome; feature: marine oligotrophic desert; material: ocean water | place: Pacific Ocean:North Pacific... | reverse complement strand
GAGCACGTTACTCTTATCGACGCAGGTCACATTTTGGCGTGTGCCCGACTTGTTCTCCCTACGCGCAGCAATCTCGAATCCAAACCTGATTACTCTCTCAGAACCGTTTCGTGAAATGGGTCTTGGATCCCAAGCGACTTCGCCCTCGAGGCCTGGGAACTTTTCGATAGTGATTGGCTCGTCCTTGGACCCTACGGCTGCTTGTGCCGAGCGCCTTAGTAGGCTGTGATAGAGTCCTTCTGTGTTCTCTCTGATAAGCACCATATCGACCAAATCGGACTCCCAGATATCGGAGAAGATTCCGTGTACCTTGTGTTGTACTCCATGGTAGAGTTTGACAGGTCTGACATTGGCATAGAGATCTAGGCCGGACCTGAGTCCAAGGATACATTGGGCACCGGCATTGTCTCCATTAGGCAACTTTGCATCGGGCCATCCTATCGCTCCCAGCAGAATCGCGTCAGAATTGTCTCTGCAGTGCTCAAACGAGCCTTCTGGCCACTCCTTGCCGGTCTCAAGATAGTACTGTCCGCCGCATGGAATCTCGGTCACATCAAAGGAAAGCGGGCTATTGGCCTCTAGGGTCTCGACTATGCGCATCGCCTCGACGATTACTTCTCGCCCCGTGCCGTCGCCGGGGAGGACAGTCAGACGGTATCCGCTCACAGCCCCTGCACCTGCTTTTCATTCATCAATCCAACCCTCAGATTCTCTGCTGGTTCGAAGCGATACTTGATAGACGGTCAATACGAACAGACGAAACATGGACCGTCGCTCCGAGGATGGAAGTGGAAGCCCACGAATAGACGTCAGGTCTTTGCCTGAATCTGTAGCGAGGCTCTGGGAGACCATGCTCAGGCTGGACCCTTCATGGAACCTCTCCGAATGGCTCGATGAGAGGGCGACCGAAGAGTTGGAACTGGTGGAGAGTCATCTAGGCAGAGAAAGGCTTCGATTGGAGCAGAGGATGCACCGAATCGAGACTCTGGTCAAGAGGCTCCGACGCCAGCGTGAAGTCGTGGAGCGTTCGACTTGGATGGACCCTCACCAAAAGAATCTCTTCGATGTCTATGAGAAGGATGCAGAAGAGGCGGGTTTGGAGCAAGTCGAGACTGAGGGAGAGGCGGCTGTCGACTTCGGCTCACTCGATACTGATGATGACCCATTCCTAGCCATCGTCTCAGAGCACATCCTAGGACTCATTGAGGAGTCCATAGAGAGCGGTGAGGAGCAACTCCATTTCGACCGACTGGTAGCCGAACTGGAGGGTTTCGGCATCAGGACTGATGAGATTGATGAGGCCGTCGCGTGGCTACTCCACAGGCGAGTAATCATAGAATTGGAACAGGATTCTTTCGGACTGAATAGTTGAGTTCGTTCAGAGGTCAATCCAACAACCAACCGTGCCCTTCAAAGAAGGGCAGCGATTCGGCCAAATGTAGTGCCATGTCAAGTGTCGCCTCGGGATGGTACGCACGCCTCGATCATGTATGCCCAAATCGTGTCGAACAACTAGAGAAATGGCTTGATTCATGGGAGGAGGCCGTACTCCACAGATTGCCGATTGCTGCTACTATGCCGGGCTCATGGCCGACGCTACCAGCCGGCCTAATCTCTGACCCAGGGGCGGTTCTAGAGCACCTTCTGGCTAGATATGAGGCTGTCAGTGACGGGCGTTCTCCCAGAGGTGCCTACTCGACTCCTGATAGGCTGGTTCGTGCCGTACTAGCAGACGAGTTGAAAGGTCATTCAAAGACTACCAAAGAGCCACCCGCAACTCTCTCGCTCGCTGCAATGCCGCCGGGATTCGGGGCATACGCTGAGAAACTCAATCAAACTGCTCTAAGCAGCTCCGAGGAGGTTTCCGAGGGAGCTATTCAGGCAGGTGAGGTTACTCGTACTGGCATTCCTCTCCCTATATCTGACCCAGCTGTGGCTGGTGGAGTAGTTCCCGGTCGATTATTCAGAATCCATGTCTCAAGATGTGAGGGTTTGTCGCCCGAGCAGGCACGCGAGGATACTCTTCGTCTGCTTTGCGGGTTGCAAATGGCTGATCCTTCCCGAATCGCAGTGACCTGTGCTCGCAGACGCATCCTGCTGGTGCTAGCACGCTCAGGTCTGGTTGATCTTCAAGGAGAAGGTGACCTAGGGCGTATAGGCCGTAAAGAGGTAGAGGAAATTCTGGACACTGGTGTAAGGCAAATAGATGCTCTTCGAGATGACTGGCCTTGGCAGGAGGCTCCCCGTTTGCTGGTCAGCAGGCCTCCTTGGTTACGCATCAAGGATAGATTCAGAGGTCACCCTGAGGGTAGCCTGATGAGAAAGGAGTTATCGAAATCTCTCCGTAACACTGCCGAGGCTGATGGAAGCAAGAGGTTCTCTGCACTGAGAGGTAATGTGAACCTGTACAGGCTCTTCATCGAGCGAGCAATCCAGCTCGTCAGAGAAGGTGGTAAGGTCCGCATGATTGTCCCAGATACAGTCCTGAGAGAGAAGAGTAGTGTCGCTCTGCGAAAGATGATTGTAGAGCAGAACCAATGGATTTCATCGTGGTCCTTCCCTGAACCTCAGAGAATCTTCCCCGGAACCTCACAGGGAGTCTCGGTAATCGGCATAGAGGTCGGAGGTAGGACTGAGATGATGACCAGTTTCGGCCCATTGAGAGCCGATGATATCTCAATCAAAACTGGACTGGATAGTAGTTCGCCATTCACCGAGATGGAGCGCGGACCTTGGTCGGTATGGACTGACATGACCTGGGCTGTGCCTCGCATGCCCCGCGACCGATTCTCTAGGAGAGAGGTTTTGAAAGCCATTGACGATTTAGCAGACCAGCCTAGACTCGGGGAGGAAGGTAACTGGCTCAATCCGAGTGATGAGCCGATTCGAGTCAGGGTCGGCGAGGTGGACCAATCTAAGTGGTCCTCTGACATCCAGAGTTGGGGAGAAGATAGTGATGGAGTCCCTTTCATTAGAGGAAGTCACTTTCTGCTTGAAGACGGTCGAGTCAGCATTCGCCATCCGGCTTACAATGACAGTATCGAAGAGGGTGTAACCGAGAGGAAGCATGCCCTTTGGACTGGTTCAATCGAAGCCAAGGGAGTGTCACGAGTGGCCTGCCAAGCCATTGTGAACGCCCAGAAGGAACGTCGCCTACGATGGGCTGTAGTTCCTCCTGACTGCGTTCTGGGTAACTCGGTAAACTACCTTGAGTTGCCTGAGGCCGTCCTAGATGGTCTGGCCGAAGAGCATGGAGGGGTGGATCAAGGTCTGCTGTCCCTCGCAGAGCAACTCAATTCGGGTGCTTTGGACCTATGGTCTAGAGCCTGGGCGGCGAACAACAATGTCAACAATTACGAGATTGAGAGGCTGCCTCTGCCTCATCCATCCACTGACGGTACTCTGAATTACGAATTGAGGCAGTAAAATCAGTACTTCAGGGCATTTCTAGGAAAAACAATTCCATTATCCTGCGAAATCATTACTTTTGACCAAACAGTCTATTATCCGAAGGCTCGGTAAGCGGAGCGTTCCATCGCGTGAGCTTTGGCAAAAGAGGCAGAAGTAATGGGAATCAACCCGAAGATTGGCATCACTGGACTGCCACGTTCAGGCAAGTCGGCAGTGCTGGACAAGGTCGTCAGTATGCTGGCTGAGGAGAATAGTACAAGTTCAGATTCTAGCGTAATAGGTGGGATGAGGAGTGAGGCGATAATCGAAAACGGTGAGAGAGTCGGTTACGCCTGCATCGACATCTCAACCGGCGAGAGTGGGGTGATGGCGCATCGTGAGATTGATTCGCGGACCCGCATCCTAGGATACGGAATCGATCCAACTGAGATCGATAGGGTCGGTGTCCCGGCCATCCAAAACGCGGTCGGCAACTGCGAGGTTTTAGTAATCGATGAGGTGGGAAAATTCACAGTTGAGAGTGAGGGTTTCGTGGACGCCGTTAGAGAGGCCTTAGACTTCGATATGCCAACTTTGCTCACGCTACACAAGAAGAGTCGTCATCCACTTCTGCAGGACATTCGTAGACGTGATGATGGACGCATCCTTGAGGTCACGCCGGTCAACCGGGCACTACTCCCGTATAAGGTCCTCAAGCTGATTAGCGAGAAGCCGTGAATCTGCGGTCAAGTTATGCGTGGAATGCCGTTGGGCATCCATGGGTTCCCCTGCTAGTCGAACTCGTCGAGTTCTGATAGGGTTCGCAGTACCGATGTATCTGCTGACCGCTCTCTCATTGGCAGAAGGCAGATTGTCTCTGCTCTCAGACGAATCTCCTGTGGATTCATCACTCGCGCCGGTCTTCGCTGGGCTGGCGATTCTAGCCACCCTACTACAAGCATACATTAGCTGGCTGGGCGATAGGCCTCATGGCTCTTCTAGACTGGATTCACTGATAAGCCGTGAAGAAGAGGAAAAGATGCTTGAGAGGCTGCGTCAAGAGCAGCGAGAGGCCGATGTCTCCAGCATGGGGTCTGCCTGGGCAGAAATGGAGAAAGATCATCTTGAGAAGACCCTAGGGGAGGAAGAGTGAGCATCGAAACCTTCACTCTCCTAATGTAGTACCGAGGGATGAGAAACATGAGCGGAGTACCGGACGACCTGCATTATACGGAGTCTCACGAGTGGATTAGAATCGAAGGCCATAGGGCCGTAGTAGGTATCACCGACTATACCCGAGACGCATTGACCGATGTGGTTTGGGTGGAGGTGGCCGAGGTTGGTGCCAAGGTCGGAGCCATGGAGCCGTGCGCGAGTGTGGAGTCGGTCAAGTCGGTAAGTGAGATCTATGCGCCGGTCTCCGGTGAAATAGTCGAGTCGAACGAGGCGCTCGAAGATACACCCGAGGCAATCAATCAGGACCCGTATGGTGAGGGTTGGATTTTCACACTTAGAATGGACGATGCTTCTCAAGTCGAAGATCTGCTCGACGCGGCAACATACACTGGTCTGATTGGAGACTGAAGATGTCCAAATCTCCACTACACATCTACGTTGATGGTTCTAGTGGTAGAACAGGAGAAGATCTCGCAACCTCTGATACACCAGCAGGATGGGGATTCTGTGTTGTTGAAGGAGACAGTGGGCTCGGGCGAGGCGGTGGCGAAGTCGTCGATGAGCGTTCGGGTCCGGTGGTCACCGACCCTTCTCAGCCTGATTACCTAGGTGCCGAGGTGGGCTCAAACAATACCGCCGAACTCACTGCCATAGCTCACGCAGCCAGATGGGTTTTGAGCCATCCAGAGGGAGATGGCGTGGTAATCAGAGGAGACTCGCAATATGCACTCACAATCGCGTCAGGAGAGTGGAGGGCAAAGGCCAACCAAGATTTGGCCGCGTCTGTGAAGGCGTTGTGGAAAGAGGCTGATTCGATACGCGGCCTGAGGGCAGAGCATGTGCGTGCTCATCGGGGACACAGGTGGAACGAAAGGGCGGATCATCTCGCTTTCAGGGCAATGCAAGGAGAAACTCCCCTGCCATTGCAGTTCTGGAAGCCCGGGAAGCGCTGACTATTCAGCGTCTGAGAGTGCACCTACACTCAGATAAACGTAGATTCCATTGAGTAGTACTAGCAGGCCGACAAGGGTCAGAATCAGGCCTGCTGGTTTGGGTACCGCTTCTTCCACAACATTGCCGGCCAGCCATGCTGCAGCAATTATTGCCATACCTGCTGCTATCACGCTCCTTGAGGAGCGTTCTGGATCTTTCCAGAGATCCATCCAAGGAACCAATCCCTTGCGTTGAAATGTCAGCCTGTACCAAGCCACATACAATAGTGTCAGACCAGTCAGACCGATTATCCCTAGTGAGAATGACTCTGAGTTCCATGGACCAGTTGGGGCGAGTTTGAGAATCAGTGTGTCCAGCAGTAGTATGATGCCGATGCCTGCATGGGCCCTCCATTCAGGGGCGGCCGGTGTTGCCATGACCTTACGAGATGGTGTCTGCGCTTGAAATCCGCGTAGCGATGATGTCTTGAGTGAGTTATCACAGCGAAGTTCGTGGAGTACTCAATCACTATCGATGATGTATACGCTGCGGCAGGGAGACTGGACGGTATCGTGAAGAGAACTCCTGTGGTTTCTGCTGAGGAGATTGATAAGGTCGCAGGTAGACAGGTACTGATGAAGTGTGAAAACCTACAACACATTGGGGCGTTCAAATTCAGAGGAGCCACAAATGCAGTGATTATGCTGGGTGATGATGCAGAGAGTGGAGTTTGTACGCATAGCAGTGGCAATCACGCACAGGCGCTCTCAATGGCGGCCAAGAACCGCGGAGTGGATGCGTACATCGTGATGCCTCGAACTGCTCCTAAAGTCAAGGTACTAGGAGTCAACAACCAAGGAGCCGAGATTACTTTCTGTGAGCCAACTCTAGAAGCGAGAGAGGCCACAGCTGGCGATATCATGGACAGGACTGGTGCTGCTCTGGTCCACCCTTATGACAATCCGAACGTGATAGCGGGGCAAGGTACTGCTGCACTAGAGTTCTTTCTGCAGGCTGGTGAGCTGGACGCCATCGTCTCTCCTGTCGGCGGAGGTGGACTGATGTCGGGCACCAGTATCACCACCAGAGCCATGTATCCAGAAACCCGAATCTTCGGAGCTGAACCGGAGGGCGCTGACGATGCTGCCAGATCACTCGAAGCTGGAGAGTTTCTGCCTCAAACCGGTCCTGACACAATCTGTGATGGTCTCCTGACCAGTTTGGGAGAGCATACCTGGCCAATCATCAGGGATCATCTCGAGACTATCATCAGAGTCAGCGACGAGCAGGTGATTGAAGCTATGCGATTGATTCTGGATAATCTAGGGATGGTTGTCGAGCCCAGTGGGGCTGCGTCACTGGCTGCGGTTCTTACTCCGGAATTCAAGTCGCTAGAAGGAATAGAAAAGGTCGGTGTGATTCTCTCAGGTGGGAATGTCGATTCGCTTCCGTTCTAGATGATAAATATCAGTAGGATATGCAAGAGATTATTCCCTGCACAAAGGGTACTCTATGAGCGAATAATCTGGAGCACGGGCCGGGATTTGCACCCGGGTCCACGGATCTGCAGTCCGTTGCATAGCTACTCTGCCACCCGTGCAGCGACCTCCCGAGCCGCGGGCCCCCCTTGAAGGGTATGTTCATCTCCGTTGGGCCTCCCGCAGACGGTATGCCTCGTATCTCATCGCGGTATGAGGGACTGGGTGTAGGCTTCGCCCCATACCTACAGCCCCCAGGACCAGGAGTCATCCGATGGACTGTGGGAGAGCCGGGCTTCGACACGCCAGAGGAGGTTGTTCGCGAGGCAATATCTGCACTTGAGGGCGGGGAGACGAAATATACTCGGGGTCAAGGATCAATGGAGCTGTGCCAGGCGGTGTCTGACTATCTCTCCAAGCATCATGACATAGAGGTCGAAGCAGAAGACGTGGTGATCACCCCTGGTGCCAAGCAGGCTTTGCTCTACTCCTTCCTGATGACCACCATGCCCGGTGATGAGGCGATTCTACTGGCACCCGCATGGGCCTCCTATGAGCCGATGCTCAAGTTGATTGGAGCGGTTCCGGTGAATGTGCCTGTACGTCGTGACAATTTCCACCCAGACATAGATGCAATCAGGGCAGCGATTACAGACAAGACGAGAATGATCCTCCTCAATTCGCCATGCAACCCTACAGGAGCTGTATTCACTCCGGCGGAGTTACAGGAGATTGTCGACATCGCGGTTGAGCATGATTTGTGGATTGTATCAGACGAGATCTATGCTAGATTGGTCTGGATGGACTATCCTCATGTTTCTCCCTATGCATTGCCAGGAGGAAGTGATAGGACCCTTATCGTCAATGGGTGGTCGAAGTCGTGGGCCATGACTGGTATGCGTCTAGGTTTCCTGACTGGCCCCTCTGCTGCTATGAAAGCGGGAATCAAGAGTCAGGCAAACTCGGCATCCCATGTCCCGACGTTCCTGATGCGCGCTGCTGCTGTAGCTCTGGATTGTGACGATTCTGTGGAGATGTTCAATGGCGAGTACATCAAGCGTCGCGAGATTATGGTGGAAGGTCTCTCAGGGATTCCTGGCCTGAGGGTTGTAGAGCCTGAAGGAGCGTTCTACGTGTTCGTCGATGTAACAGGCACCGGCATGACTGATATCGAGTTCGCCGACGGTGCTCTGGAAGCCGGGGTTCAGCTCATCCCGGCGTCATTGATTTCGGGAGGAGAGGGTTTCGTGCGCATATCTTATGCTGCTGATGAAGAGGCCATTTACGAGGGCCTACGCAGACTGAAAGGCTGGCTGGTCGATTAGTCACCTTGAAATCGGCAAAACGACGAGGCCTCCCTATGAACGGCACCGAAGCGCGTGGCGGACACGTGGTCCTTGACTACACTGGATACTCGCCGCCCTTCGAAGGTGATGGTGAGTGGATGCTGCAGGTGCTGCGTAACTGTGTCCGAAGGGCCGGAGTCAGAGAGGTACACTCCCATGTCGAGCAGTTCGACGGGACTGAGAGCCCTCCTGGATTCGCCGCAGTAGTGCTGATTGATGAGAGCCATGTCAGCGCACATTGCTACTCTGATAGCGGCCTCCTAGCAATCGACATCTTCACCTGTGGAGGCAGTGACCCTTCTGCTCTTGCAGATGACATACACCGCGAAGTTGCCAATGCGGTGCCCGAGATTGAGCTGGCGGGAAGGAAGATGCTCGACAGGTTCTGAGGTGAGTGTTTGTCAGTGCGCGACTTTATCGAAAGTAATTACCGGCACTTCAATTCAGGGGCCTTGGCTGGCTGTGCTTCCTCTCTGCGCTCTTTTCTCGGAAATGATGGGCGATTGATGGTGACTCTCGCGGGGGCGATGTCCACTGCCGAAATCGGGAGAACACTCGCGCCCGCTATCAAGGCTCAGCGTGTGCATGCGATATGCTGCACTGGTGCTAATCTCGAGGAGGATTTGTTCAGACTGATTGCCCGCTCAAGTTACGAGGGTATTGCCGACTGGAGAGAGTTAACTGCCCAAGATGAGACCGGTCTGCTCGAGCGTGGGTTGAATCGGGTTACTGATGTGGCCATACCTGAAGAAGAGGCAATTAGAGCAGTCGAAGGTCCTCTGATGGCTTTATGGGAGGACGCTGAAGCTGCTGGAGACAGTAGGTTCCCGCACGAGTTCCTGTATGATCTGTTGCTGCATGGTGAACTGGAGTTCGATGGTGATCCTAGCCAGTCGTGGCTGATGGCAGCAGCAGATGCCAATCTTCCCATCTTCACTCCCGGTTGGGAGGACAGTACGCTTGGCAACATACTCGCTGCCAGAGTCCTCGACTGTTCGCTAAAAGGGGCAGGGATAGTCAAAGGCGGTATAGAGGCGATGCAGGCCCTTGCCGACTGGTACCGAGAGGATGATTCTCCCACTGGGCTATTGCAGGTCGGAGGAGGGATTGCCGGGGACTTCGCAATATCTGTTGTCCCGATGCTGAGGCAGGATGCCAAAGTGGATGTTCAGCTATGGGCCTGGTTTGCGCAAATCTCTGAGTCGCGCCCTTCATACGGCGGCTACTCCGGAGCTCCACCTAACGAGAAGATTAGTTGGGGGAAGATCTCTGAGGATACTCCTCGCTTCGTAATTGAGTCGGATGCGACCATCGTATTGCCGCTGTTGCTGGCAGCGCTAGAATAAGTCAGCGTAGTTCTCGCATTGCTCTGTGATTCGAATAAGTTGGTTGTACTTCGCCGTGCGGTCACTCCTCGCCGGCGCTCCTGTCTTGATTTGGCCTGCATTTGTACCTACTGCGAGGTCTGAGATTACGTGGTCGGAAGTTTCGCCGGAGCGGTGGCTGATGATTGTAGCAAAACCGGCTGAGCGAGCCATATCGATTACTCGCATCGTCTCGCTCACTGTACCTATTTGATTGAGTTTGATTAGAATCGCATTGCTTGCACTCTCGGCGATTCCTTTCGAAAGTCTAGTGGGGTTGGTCACATACAAGTCATCACCGACCACTTGGACGCGGTGGCCCTCTCGAGTGGTGAATTGAGACCATGCATCCCAATCGTCCTCTCCGAAGGCATCCTCTAGTGAGACGATAGGATAGTTGTCAAGCCAAGATGAGTACAACTGACCAAGTTCGGAGCCTGAGAGTACTTCCCCATCAATGTGGTAGCCATCGTCGTGGCAGAACTCTTGGGCGGCGCAGTCCAAAGCGATTGATACCTGCTCACCTGGATTGTAGCCTGCACCGCTGATTGCACTTAGTACGAGTCTAAGTCCGTCCTCGTTTCGAGGAAGGTTTGGGGCGAATCCGCCCTCATCCCCTATGCCTCCTAGAAGTCCCTCAGTCTTCAGCACCGATTTGAGTGAATGGTAGATTTCGACCCCTGCGCGCAGTGCCTGGGAGAATGAATCGAATCCGTGTGGGACTACCATGAACTCTTGGATATCTACGTTCGATGCTGCGTGGGCTCCGCCGTTTAGGATATTCATCTGTGGTACTGGGATACTGGCGGGGCCGTCACCCGCTATATGCTGCCAGAGTGCTCCAGGGGCTGCTGCTCTCAGGCATGCCATCGATACGCCAAGCATCGCATTGGCACCCAATCTAGCCTTGTTCTCTGTTCCATCGAGTGAGACCAGAACCGCATCGATGCCTTCCTGATCGGACACATCCATGCCCATCAGTGCATCTCGAATCTCTCCATTGACGTTCGCTACCGCAGAGGAGACTCCTTTTCCGGCCCATTGGGCGCCCCCGTCTCGTAGCTCGATTGCTTCGTAACTGCCGGTGCTTGCACCAGATGGGACAGCTGCACGGCCTTGCATTCTGCCATCTACGTAACAGTCGACCTCTACTGTAGGATTGCCACGAGAGTCGAGAATGGCGCGAGCCGAGAGGTCGCTGATAGCGCCACTCATTGATGCGGCGACTTGCCGTCCACCTCTCAAGGTTGCGATGATGCGAAATCACGAGTTAAGCCAACTCAACCAGCGAGCGACACGGCTCTGGACGTCTGGTACTTCCATCTCGGAGCGGCAACAGTGTTCCCAGCACAGTTGCTCCTCTGTGGGAGAGATTGAGAACAGCTCGGCACGGAACAGTACACCATCGTGCTCGTCGCACTTATCGCGATTGTCATCGACAAAGCAGTGCAGTAGATTTTTGGGAAAATGTTGCATCTTGCCACTTGAGGGGGAACATAGCATAGCGCTCTTCTCTAGAAAAAGAAGTGAGTTCCCAGTGCATTTGTCGACCTCATGTCCGATGATCTTAGTCGAGGTCAGCAGTGAGGCGACATCAATGTTGTACCACTGGGTCTGAGAAGAGGGTATGTCCAGCTCGGAGACGTCATCGAGGTACTCCTGTACACGGAGTTGGCCCGTCGTCTCCTCGCCCGACATCGTACACTGATTTACGCCATCCCATTTGAACACAACTTTCGATTCGTGGAGAAATATACTACAGAATCCGGAAATTTATGTGATTCAATTTTCACACATCGAGCACTCAAAGTACAAATAAGGGTCTATTTTCGGCGCAACACATGGTTGAGGTAGACACTCTTGATAGAGCCATACTATCGGTATTGCGCGACTCGGCGAGAGCTCCTTTCGTTGACATCGCAAAGCAGGTCGGAGTCACCGAGAGAACAGTCAGGACGCGTATGCGCAGGATGGAGGATGATGGTGTCGTCCGAGGTTATACCATCAGAGAGGCAGGAATTGGCCTTTCTGCCTTGGTACGACTCAAAATCGGCCCGGGAACCGAGATTGGAACACTGGCTGGAGAGTTCTCCACCTGGACTGGAGTCGAGTGCGTCTACGAGGTCAGCGGGGATGCTGATCTAGTCGCTGTTGTCCACGTCGATGACACAGTGGCGCTGCGGAGTCTGCTCGATAAGATGTGGTTGGCAGCACCTGGAGAAATTAGCTCAACTCAGACCGAGTTAGTGCTCGAGCAGTACTGATTACAGTTTGCGCATCAAATACCGATGGTAGGCCATAGAGCCACTGACAAACCCCTCGTAAACCGGAGTCCCTTTGATTCCAGCGAAGGTCTCAAAACTTCTCCGAACAGACTTGGGTACATTCTCCTCGATAGCTTTCATCTTCGTCTCGTTAATCTCATCTAGCGCCTTGATGACCTCTTGCACCACATCGGCGGACTCGACTATCTCGAAGTCCTTTGACATGAATAGCGAGGGCAGGGTTGCCATCGTCTCTGCGTCACGGAGATCGGTCCAGCAGAACATCCCGCCCGGTCGGAGGACGCGGTGTACCTGCTCTACGAATGCACCCATGTCACCGTAGCAATGTGAAGACTCGACATTGTAGACCACATCGAACGACTCATCATCGAATGGTAGGTCCTGGGCGTTGCCTTCAACGAACTCAAGATTGGACTGGTCGGCGTACCAACGCTTGCAATGACCGACCGCCTCGGATGAGAAATCAACTCCCATTAATCGGGCAGGGGAGTGCGTCTTGGCAATCCAGCTTGCTCCTCCTCCCCGGCCTGAGCCGACCTCGAGGACTTCTCTTCCTTCGAGTTCGACCCCTCTGATGTTCATCGAGTAGAGTTGGATGAACATCCTGTTGGGTTCATCCTCAATTTCGAGATAAGGTCCACTGCCATCCTCGAAGCCGTAATTCATGAAACGGAACTCTGAGCGGACATTTGCTTTGGCGAGTTTCTGGTACCACCATTTCCACATTCGGTTCTGGATTCTGCCCGGTGCAAATCTCAGTATTGTGACGAAAAATCTGGCAGGCAGGCCCATCTTTTCGGGGCTCGCCACGCGCATGTGTCACCTACATCTTCCACTTTACAGAGCAGCCGATACTTTCAGTCCTCTGGACGGAGATGGAATTGCCGGCTGCCATCTCATCCATGGCATCGGACAGTTCGGAAGTCGAGGCGTGAGACGGGTCACGAGGCGAGTCGTCCAGACGACCGCGGTAGACAATAGTGCCAACGGAGTCAAGCAAGTAGAACTCAGGAGTGCGTTCGGCACCGTAGGCACTGGCGATTTCCTGACTCTCGTCGTGAAGGTATGCATAGCCCATTCCGCGATTGGCCCTCTTGACCATGTTATCCCACGAGTCGGACTCGTAGTTCACTGGGTCATTGGAGTTGATTCCGACGAATCCTATCCCATCGGAGGCTGCCTTAGAGGCGATGCCTTCGATTCTCGCTTCCGAGCCGACGACATAGGGACAATGGTTGCAAGTGAAGGCGATGATGGCTCCGTTATTGCCCAACACATCACGCAGACTCATCGTTTCCCCGCCTATCGCTGGATTGGCGTTAGGCAGTTCAAATTGCGGTGCTGAATCTCCTGGTTCTATCCCACTAGGTCCCGGCATGACCCGGCGTGGTGATGGGAAGCAGTTCAACCCTCTGTCTGCGGCCCGGTGCTCGGCGGTTCCAAGGAGCCTTGGCATTCCTCGAGTCTGCGGCGAGCTAGGCGGTGTTCGGGATCGACATCGAGCGCCTTTCTCCATGCTGCCGCAGCCTGCTTGCTATCTCCTGTCTCATGTAGTATCGCTGCTATTCTGAGTCTGGCATCGATGTGGTGCGGGTCGTTGGCAGCAGCCTTCTCAAAGTCCTGTTTTGCATCGTCTATCCTACCGAAGTCTAGGTACAACAAGCCGCGCTGGTACCAAGCATCAGAATGTGTCGCGTCTATCTGTAGCGCGGCGTTTAGGGGTTTTTCTGCCTGCTCTGGTCTGCCTCTAGCAATCAGGCAGGTTCCAAGGTGGACTAGAGCCATGGTATGCTCTGGTTTGTACTCCAGCAGAGTTCGCAGCTCGGCCTCGGCATCTTGCCAGTCACCATTGCTCATCTGTATCTCAGCCCGCCTCAGTCGAGCGATGTTGAGTTCGGGGTAAGTAGAGACCAGATGGTCAGCGTCATCGAGTGCTGAGGCCAAATCTCCCTTGAGTAGTGATGCCGAGCAGCGGTTGAGTCTGGCTCGGACATGTTCGGGCTCACTGGAAATAACCTTGGAGAACAGCGATATTGCCTCAGAGAGCCTGTTCTGGCGGGCTGCAATTAGTCCTCTTACGAAGGGTATCGTATTGTGTTCGTTGAGAAGAGTTGCCGCTTCTGCAATCAATGTATCAGCCTGCTCTAGTCGTCCTAAATCAAGGCAGAGTTGGGCCTCTTCAAGTGGGATTGAGGGATGTTCGGGAATGAGCCTGCGAGCTCGGGTAAGTGCCACCTCGGCTTCGTTCGGTGCGCCCTGAAAGCGGAGAGCTCTGGCTCGGCCAAGCCATGCAAGTCCGTTCTCCCTGTCTCTTTCTATTGCAGCATCGAAGGCAACCATAGCATCGAGCAGGATTATCTGATCGTGACTACCCATACTATCGCGGTGATTCTCAGACTCCAGCAGATGTAGTCTGCCATCCATCACATGCATGGCGGCGTTCTCCCATGCCTCTGAAGGGGCTTCTTCAAGCACCTTTCGGGACCAGTCAGGCGAGTCGGCTCTGAGTAATACCAAGCTCAGTCTGGCTCTGGCCTCTGTGTCTTCTGGGTTAGTCTCTAGTCGCTCTTCTAGCACGGCTCTAGCCGCATCCAGTCTACCGCTGTTCTCAAACACCTCTGCTTCAAGCAGAACGCCGTACTCACCGAGTGCAGTCGCTCTACGTATGCTCTGTAGCGCTTCCTTGGTCCTATCCTCATCAGCAGAGAGTAGTTTGGCATGAAGCAGCCATGCCTCGCCGTTGTCAGGATTAGTCTCTACTGCCTTTTCGACTGATTCTAGAGCGACTCGTATCTCTCCGATTAGCAACAGTCTAGCCGCGCGCTCAAGCCAGCCCGAGGATGTCTCCGGCTCGATCTTGCTTGGATCAATCTCAGCGTTGACCTCACGAGCCCTGTGGACTATGTCTGAGATATCTGTCTGGGTTAGGGATGTGTCGAACTCTACACCCAGCGCCTCAAGTCTGAGTTTGTTGCGCTCAGTCCTCTCATCATCGGTTCCTGTCAGCAGCAGAGCCTGTTCCTTGAGCACGAGAACGTCATCCGGTTCTACTGCGAGGAGTCTCTCAAGGGTTCGATCCAGTGCCTCGATATCTCCTTCCTCGCGGTGAATCATTGCAAGAGAACGCAGTGCTTCGGCGTCCTCCGCGCTGAGGCTGTGTGCCCTCTGATAGAAGTCCGATGCTCGCATCTTACGGTCTACTGCGTGGAACAGTTCACCCATTCTGCGGTGCTCGCCGCCATTCAATTCAAGATCCTCGGAGCGCATCTCTGATTCGTTGAGTATGGAGTCTAGTCGTTCTACCAGAGGTAGTAGTCCGGGGACTACTTCCTTCTTGCCCTCATCGTCGGCAAGACCAGGGTAATGAGTTAGGATAGTTCTAGCAGCGTGAGTTGCTATTGCTACCGACTCGCTGGAACTAACGTTGATTTCTTGTTGGAAAAGTAGGTCTTCAGCCGACTCCAGAGACTTGTGGGCATCTAACAGGCCTTGGACTTCGGGGGTTTTGCTGAGTACTGTATCGACTCCTCTTGACAGAAGGTCAAGTCGGTGAGAAGTGTCAGACAGGTCGCCCTGTAGGGCGCCCATCTTATCCCTCATCCTCTCACGCTGACGCAGTACCGCTTGGTGCCTAAGCCAAAGAGTGAGTAGGGCGATTCCCAGTAGGGCGTAGAGTCCTAGCACACCCATTGTGGAGTTTTCCATCCTGCCGCAGCGGAACTGCGCGACTTTTGATGGCTTCTGCGAATTCAAAGGCTGACGCGGCTATTGTTGGCGGGACTATGTCCCGCCGAAAAACCTGTTATTGTGGTTCAGAGGTTTTCTGTCGAGTACGCCTGTACGCCGCCCTTTCGAGTAACCGTACCTACGGAAGTTCCTAGCACATTCTCGATGCCGGCTCCAGAAGCGTAGTCGAAGATGCGTGCAGTGACCTTGCCAGCGAAGACAAGCCCCTGGGCTCCTGTCGTGTCGGCCAAAGTTTCCTTGAGGTCCTTTGCTCCAATTGGATCCGAGCCGGTACCGTCCTCATTGACGATAATGGCTTGGTTGCGCTTGAGGCCCTCGAGCATTCCTGCCCATGCCTTGATTTCATCGGGGGCCTCAAGTGCTTCCTGTCCACGTCCTACTGATCGATCGTCGTCGATTTTGATTTCCTTCTGGATTCTAGCGACTACTTTTCCGGCAGTCTCTTTCTGAGCCAGGGCCTTCGTTACGACCTTCATTTCGAGGTGTTCAACCTCTCGACTAGTCGGTGCGAAAGCAACGTGTGTCAGGCTGTTTCCGAGTTCCCCACTAATCTCCATGAGTAGTAGCTTTCCGCCGCGGTCACCATCAAGGAAGGCTGTCACCGTCTTCTTGCCCTTGGCAAGTTTGGCGAGCTCCGGATTGATTCCCGAACCCATGGTGGCAATGGCGTTCTTGATGTCGTACTTCAGCAGGTTTCGCACATCGTTGCGACCCTCGACGATGATAATCGCCTCAGATTCACCGACGTTTGGTCCTGCGGTCATTCCTTTGTAATCCGCTTCTTTCTCCAGATTAAGGACTGTGCGAACCTCATCGAGGATGTTTCTCGACTCGTCAGCACCTGAATTGACGATATCTAGCAGGAGTTGTTTGGCCCTGTCGATTACCGTGTCCTTCTTGGCTGAGCGGATGTTCTCGATTCGCTTTACCTTGATGATTGACTTGCAGGGTCCAATCCTGTCGATTGTCTCCAATGCTGCGCCAATCACCGCGGTGCTAACTTGGTCAATAGAAGAAGAGAGTTGAATCTCCCCGTTCACCTTGCCCTTGTGCTGGTGTAGTATTACGTCGACGTGGCCGATTCTTCCGGTTCGCTGCAGCTTGCGCAATTGCAGTTCCTCGCCGAGTAATCCCTCGGTCTGGCCGAAAATCGCCCCCACGACGTCTTTGCGCGCGACTGTTCCGTCAGTGCGGATAGTCGCGTGTATCACGTATTTTCCTTCATTTGTCATTTGTGTATTCTCCTTAGGCTCTCGGCCCCACTTTTGGGGCCTCGCTCCCGGTTTTCGCCAATTGGCGGTTCGGTGGATGGGCGCAAAACGCCCGCGAGTGTGGCAGAGTACCTGCAGTTCGTGCGACTCGGGTCCCCTTCATGAACGCTACTGTTTGACAAGTGGGTGATTATCGGTAGAGTGTGGTTCGCGAGGCATTAAGGGACCTAGCGATAATCGCGACGCGTGGAGGCGGGCTTGAGCGATTGTCTTGAGGTCTTTCGAGGAGCCACTAGATTGGCCCTGCGAGACGGTCACCTCTCCAATGGTGAGAAGCGCCTACTGGTCAAGCTTGCTCACGCCCTTAGATTGAGCGAGGATGAGCCGAGGATGGTGTATGACTCAGTAGTCGGAGATGCTAGTCTTACTACTGGCAGAGAGTTGGGTGGACAGGAGAAGATGATAGTATACGAGCAGGTTCTCGAGGCTGTTCTGATTCACACTGACAGGTCCGAAGATGAACTCATGTTGGTTGCCTATCTACGAAAGGCATTCCAAATCAGCGATGCAGAGCATCGGGCCATCACTCGAAGTCTGGACCGGCAGTTGGAGCAGATCATTCACCGCAATGTGCTGCAGGACTTCCGCATGCGGCTAGATGACACCATGGAGAAGATTGGTGGTATCTTCGATCGGATTGGGATACAGATTTGAGGTTGCCATGAGTCAAACCGAGTCGCTTGACGAGTTCCTCGAATCTCAGTCTCTCAAGATACACCGCTCAGACCGGAAACTAGCCAAAATGGTGCGTGAGGCATATCCGATTGGAGTTCCCGCCCTAATCATGAAGTCTAGTACTGACCGGCTAGGTGAGTCCGCCGGGTACGAGTTCCATCTCGGGACCCCCGATGAGTTGCTCCGCAGACTTGCATCATGGTTGCTGACCGGAGCGGGGGCAGACCAACGTGCACTTCTGCGTCTGGTTGGACGCCTTTGGGACCGCCACGGGCGCGAGGATGTCGCTATGGCGGCTTTGCTTCTGGCCAATCTGGACCACGTCTCGCTGGGATCGGACCCCTGGAAAGTGCTGGCTTCGTCAATCCGGGACACTGAGCCCGCAGAGGCTTTGTTGCTCAGTATTGAGGAGTTGCTCCGAGCAGGCAGGGAGCCTCCCTCCGACGAGGTTGTAATCAGGTGGTGTCATGCTAGGCCAGTGGATGGGCATCTGGCTATACTGGTGGCTCATGCAGGCTTGCTCAAAGGGAATGTACCGAGCCAGAGTGTGTTCGATGCCTTGTACACCGTCGAGATTCCTGCCGAGGACTCGTTATTGGGCAGGATAATGCAAAGAATGGGTGAAACACGAGCGCAGGACTGATGTTGGTTAACCTCGGCGGGCGGTCATGAGTAGTCGTCTGCTGCCTTCGGATGACCCAGTCGCCGAGCAAGTCCTGGAGTGGACAATTCAGCGCGATGCTCAGGACATCCGGCAGTTGATGCGGTGGATGGAAACCAAGCGATCGAGGAAGGATAGGATTGCGCTGCTGAATCGTTCCCTTGACCTGATGGATGAAATTCAGCACGCGCTACGTCGGCTCGACGAGTTGCGGTGATTGTATGAGATCCCTTCTCCTCGCTGGTGGTCGCTCGTCGAGAATGGGGAGTGATAAGGCGCTGCTCGAAGTCGATGGTGAGGCATGCATAGCACGTATCACGATGGCTCTAGCCGAAGCTGGTCGAGAACCGATTCGGATTGCGGTCGCCCAGCCCGAGGACATCGAGTCCTACGGGGCGGTCATAGAC
>ERZ724561.85-NODE-85-length-18782-cov-2.417958_pt1 | contig 18782 bp, 13 predicted proteins | sample MGYA00375855_ERZ724561 | MGnify/ENA primary metagenome ERZ724561 (study PRJEB28725, sample SAMN03264854) | marine sediment metagenome | biome: marine pelagic biome; feature: marine oligotrophic desert; material: ocean water | place: Pacific Ocean:North Pacific... | reverse complement strand
TACTAACGGGAAGGCTAGGGCAGGGTAGTACAAATCTCTGTTTTGATTGTCTTGTTCAACTCAAAAACCCTTGACCCAGTTGTTGTGAAGAACGTCCATACCACCTGACATTAGGGAATTATCTTTAGAAAAACTCAATCCGACGTGATTACCAAACGATGTATTACCGTAAGTTGAGCTTCTTTTGACCAACTTATGCCCCATTTTTGAAAGACCATCAATAAGATCACTATTCATCCGACCATCAACCCATATATCTTCACCAGAAGGGTGAAATCTCAATGAATTAATTGAGTCATGTATACCCATACCAAAATCGACCATGTTCACCAAGGGATGAATCCCCATTCCTCCAAGAAATATACTGAGAGAACCGGCGAGGGCAGAAACCGGAACATTATTGTTAAAGGCAATCACACTGGAAGTTAATCTTTGCATTCCTTTACCAGGCATTATGGAATTCAGATATCCGGGCCTTGGGTCGAGCCTGTGCATGCTGTTATTCAAAAGGATTCCCGTGCCGGGAACAATAACTTGCGAACCAAAGTATGTCCCCAAGCTGGTTATCAACGAAACCACGTTATTGTCTCGATCCATAACTACTACTTTCGTCGTATGCCCACTGATTCTTCCTGAGTCGTCGACCGGAATTGTATTCAAGTTTGGGTTTTCTCTATTTTCGAACGTCCAGGGATTGCCAAAATTGGGGAAGGAGGAAACCTTGTCAGGATCTATAAGTGAGGCTCTTTGTCTAGCATAACCCTTTGACACCAAGGCGTTCCAAGGACTATCGCTTCCTCTAGGATCTCCAACGTGAGCCAATGTATCAGCCCAGGAAAGCTTCATTGACTCAATCATAAGATGGACAGCCTCTATGGTTTGATGACCTGAGGGTGAAATATCGAAGTTTTCCAATATATTAAGAGCCTCAACCAGGGTTACGTTTCCACCAGTTACGTAACTGATATCCCTATAAGTGTATTGGTCCGACTCGTAAATCAGCGGACTATAGTTGTCTAAGTCTTCTGCTGAAAGAATTCCCCCGTTATCAAGCATATCTTGGACTATTCGCTCTGCTACAACCCCCCTATAGAACGCGTCCCCCCCTTCATTCGCTATAAGCTCCAAGGTTTTAGCGAGATCACTCCGCACAACATAGTCACCTATGTTCTTACCAAACGTGGATTCCATTTCGGGATATATATTCCAAAGATGCTTTGTATCCTGGATATATCTGTCCATTATCGTATCGACGGGTACACCTTCTCGTGCCAAGGTTATCGCGGGACCCATCAAGGTAGTAAGCGGAAGACAAGCAAATAAGTCATAAGCCGAGCAAAGTCCAGCTACTTGGCTAGGAACCATAGCAGACTTATGACCATAGAATTGTTCATCATTTTCAACCGAGGGATATCCAAGAGCCCCCGTCTTTTCCGGAGATGATTTGCCAAGAGACGTCCGAAACATGGATGTAGTAGCAGTAGCGGGCGCAACGTCATAAAAGTCAATGATCGTAGTTTTACCAGTCGCCGCCCAGTAAATAGACATTACCCCATGGGCTCCTAAGCCGCACATGGCAGGCTCTGCCAGGTCAGCGACAAAAGCGGCAGTGATAGCAGCATCAACAGCATTTCCACCCTTCTGAAGAATATCAAGGCCAGCTTCAGCTTCCAGCGGATGTCCGGCAGCGACTATCCCATTTGAAAAACTTCCAGAAACCGAAGGGTAGATTTCCTTATTCAATCTAGATCAGATCAATCTTGGGGCAAAAAAGCATAATACTACTCAAAATTCAACAATAATTTGTTGAGGTAACTTGATTTTTCTTAATGTATTCCCAATCGTATTCGACTCCCAAACCTGGCCCGTCAGGTACCGATACGCATCCTTGCTCGTCAATTGAGTTCAGATCATCTGAATATCCATTGATGTAGACAGGGACGGAGCTTGGTGGTGCTTCGGGATGAAGAAGAGCCATTTCATAGTAGTTACTGTTTCTGAGAGATGCCATCACATGGCGATGAGCAGGACCACAGTTATGTATTTCAGCATCCAAACCAAACCCTTCTGCGGCGTGCCCAATCTTCATCGCTCCAGTTATACCACCGTCAAAATCAGGATCCACACGAATTAAGTCTGTTCCTCCAGACTTCATGAAATTTACATTCGGTTCAAGCATTCTCACATGTTCTCCCTGAAGGAGTGGAGTTTTAATGAGAGATTTCAGCTGAAAGTGCCCATGCGAGGAAATTCCTCCATCACTATATGGATCCTCATACCATAAATAGTTGGCCTCATCACAAGCCTGTCCTACCTTGAGGGCATCTAAGAATGTTCGATAGTTGCAAGCCGGATCTATCATTAGATCCATATCATCCCCAACGGCGGACCTAACAGCCAAAACAGTTTTGATATCCAAATCAATATTTTCGCCTTTTATAGGATGGATTTTAAAGCCGGGATAACCAAGTTCCTTGCACTGGATTGCAAAGTCTGCATAGGCTTCAGGGGTTCCTAAGGAAGTGCCTAGCTCTCCCTGATAAGTACTGGCGTATGTAGGTAGTTTTTTTCTATATCCGCCTAATAATTCATAAACCGGTGATCCGTAAAACTTACCTGCGACATCCCACAGAGCTATGTCTAACACCCCCATGCTGAGAAACCCAATTTGCCTCGTTGCCAGTTTGGAAATAGTGTAAATTTTTTCCCGTTCAAGAGGATTAAGGCCCATCAGGCTTGAGGCGTAGTGACGAAGACCCGCGTATTCAGATGGGTGTCTTCCTACATATTCACCTGTAATCCCAACGTTGGTATGGATTTTGATTCCACCGAGAATTCTCCAGTATCCGCTCCCATCACCCATACTAGGTCGTCCTAATTCACAGTTGAATTCAACCACTTCTATCTTGGTGATATTAATCTTGTCTGTCGGCATACTGCACCTCGAGATGTCGTGATTAGAGTTGTTTCATCCTAATAAAATCGGGGGATTTCCAATTCATATTAATGGCAAATCCAATATCCCACTCACGCACACCCTCTCCAGATGAGCAACCCCAATCATTTGATTTTTACAAAAACTCATTTAGCAGAGCTGATATTCTCGGCTGGAAACCATAAATTCCAATACCCTAAGGATGGTGTCATCTTCAATTGCAATATCGGTATCCTGCCCATTTGTCTGGACTTCCTCTTGAGTAAAGAGGTCCAGTACACCGTCAGCGGTGTCTCCGGAAACTCGAGTTATTCCGACCGAATTACCACAAGATTCGATCAACTCACCTATTGTGTGCGTATCATTTTTTAGGTCGGCGTGAATCCTATTGAGGATATGTTTAACTCCGTCGTTATCAGGATTACCAATATGCTGGGAAGCAAAATTGACCCTATCCACAAGTGCTCCGCTCGATATCCATTCCTCTCCGGTATGCCATCCTTCGACAGATGGTGGGTTGCATAAAGCCTGTCCCATATAGTCAGACTCGGCAATTACTCCAAAAATGCTGGAGTCAACTTTCGAATCATCGTTATATTCCCCACTAAGGCGGAGGGTTCCGATAACTAGCTCGACGGGACTTTTGATTTTCTGATATCTCGACTCTTTGAAAAAATCTGACGTCAGAAGTACTCTCAATACAGATTTAATATCATGTTCGTACTTGAAATACGCTTCAACTAAAGTATCTATAGCAGCCGGATCCTTAGGCGGTGTATCTTTCCATTGTGGGACCGGCACCTCATCCGCTACAAAAAAATTGTACATATGCCTTGCAATGAACCTTGCAGTCGCTTCCTGATTACAAATAATTCGGATTACGTCGTCACCATTAAAAGGACCCGCCTCACCGAGGAATTCTTTGTTGTCTACATCGTGTATGCCTGGCTTAAAATCATAGTGCCAAACTATTCTTCCATAAGGCCAAATTGAATCTTTTTGAGCCATCAAGGACATGTATTCGGAATTAGCCACTGACCATCCGGTAAAAGCTCTCGCACACTCTTTTATATCATCTTCCGTATAGTTCCCGACGCCCATTGAAAATAGTTCGAGAATCTCTCGCCCATAGTTTTCATTAATTGATTCGTTGAGATTGTCCTGATTGTCCAACCAGATCAGCATCGCAGGGTCTTGAGACAGTTTAATAAGAAGATCATCAAACTTCCCGGTACCGGACCTTCTGAACATTTCAATTTGATTCAGGAGAGTTCTGAGGTTATTCAGTTTTGAATTCCCTGTTGCAAAAATACCATGCCAAAACAGCGACATCTTTTCTTCAAGTGGCGACTGAGTAGAAATCATCCTATAGGCCCAATATGCGGGCACCCCACTCCTCGACGCATGAAGATCGACATGATCGCGAAAAAGTATGTCGTCAGATATATGTGAAGATTCGGATGGATTAAGTAGGTTCTCTACTAGATCCTCGTAGGTCATTAGAGAACAAGCATCCAATTCATCAGGGGTTATGCCAAACCCGGCCCGATTCATAAGATGAATTATCAATTCAGTACTAGTGCTTACCATCGTATTACTCCCTAATTCTCAGCTTCCATTAAATCTGAAAAACTATTTTAGATTCACCGGTTCAAACACCTGAATCCTGTGTCTGCTATGTTCTGTAACATAGAGTTGATTATCTGAATCAAATTTTACTGAAACAGGCCCCCAAAATTTGTGTTCAGTTTGAGATGCTTCATGGTAGGAATTCTTCAAATGTTCAGGAAGATCCAGAACTTTCAAATCTGCCCGGTTCCTAGCCTCCCTCTCATCCAAATTCACGTCAAGCCACTCATGAGACCACTTGGAAAGAGTAGCATCACCTTCCAAAACATTTAGAACCGAACCGCCCTCATCCAGTATCTGTACTCTTTCATTTCCCCAATCTGCGACTGCAATGTTCATATTGGTATCCACCGCTACAGAGGAGGGCCTATTAAACTGTCCAATAGCTACGCCCGATTCACCAAAAATATGTAGCAAATTCCCTTCAGAATCGAATTTTTGAATGCGATCATTTCTCCAATCTGCAACATATAGATTTCCTTGAGCATCTACATCCATACCCCACGGCATTTCAAACTCCCCAGGCCCACTTCCAGCACCTCCCCATTCCGTCACAACTCTACCTTCTGATGTGAGTTTTTGAATCACATTCAAATAACGGGATGACACATATATAAAGTCATCAGAGTCTATCGCTATACCTGCTGGACCAAATTGATCGGAGTTCCTATGACTATCTGAATCCAACTTAATGAAGCGTTGAAAATTCCCATCACTGTCAAAAATTTTTATTTCATCCGTAGCCTCATCAGTTACGTGAAGCTGATTCTTACTGTTGAAATCCAAAGTAACAGGCCTGGTAAATTTTGCCTCGTCATCATCAAGTGGATTTCCAAACTCGCCAATCCACTCTTCTTCAAAGGTAAAGTACTGAATTCGTGTTCCAAGCCGCGTGGCAGAATTGGGTCTATTTAAAAGGTAGATGATTCGGGACTTCCCAAGATCATCATTAATAGCAATATCATAAGGAAAGTTGAAACCCCTTCCGACTGGCTGATTACTATTTATACCTATCGTCTTAACAGTTTTCATTTTTCACTTTTTTCTAGATAAATATTCGTCGTAGGCCCAAATTATAAATTACTCTTACCCAAAATTCGATGTCCTAAAATCGGAGTTTCAACACATCTGATTATGGAATACTAAAATTTAATGTTCTCTTTTCATATCTGTTATCACCATAATAAAATACATATCCCGCTACTATAAATATGCGCTAGGCTTCCTCTACGATAATTTGGCTACTTCTAAGGACTTAATAGGCCTTTTCGCAACAATGATTAGTAAAGTTGCAATCACGTAAGATGCTACGGAAAACAAGAACATGGTTTCGTATCCATTTGTCACCTTGAACATGAATGCTCCCAAAGTCGGACCCAAGCCAAGACCCAGAATCTGGAACGGCCCGACAATACCGGAGATAGTGCCATAAGAGTTACGTCCGTAGTAACTGGCCAACAACATTCCACCAAGTACCTCTAATCCACCACTAGCCATTCCCCAAAGCAAAACCAAACCAAACGCAACTTTTTTGTCACCCACCAGCAAAAACAAAAAAGTTGCCACTATTACAGAAGGTAAAGCAACGAACATTAGTTGCCTGGGAGAATATTTATCAGACATGAATCCCCAAAAAGGGTGAGAGAAAGAATCCAATACGGAGGTTAGGCTCCATGCCAATGCCGCAACTGGTAGCGACACACCCAAGAAATTTAGAAACGGGACTAATTGAAAACTTACATTCCCCAAAGTAAGTATTATAAGGAACTGGGATACTCCAATAAGCCAAAGAGATCTGGTTTTCATCGCCTCTGAGGAGGTCCAGCTAACCTCTTCGGCAACTGGTGTTCCACCTTTTATAATCCTTGTTTCAGTAATATCTTTGCGCTCTCCATCAGGTAGAAGACCAATATCTTCAGGAGTTCTTCTCATAAATAGAATCAATGGAAGAGACAGTAGAATTGAGTACGTCCCAATCACCCTATAACCCGATCTCCAGCTTGATTGGATCGCCAGTAGAGATATTATTTGGACATTTATGGCTCCATAAAAAGGTCTTGCCATGGATATAAGGCCTAAAGCGAGATTTCTCCTTTTGTAAAAAAAATTTACAGCAGCAGTTCTTGGCATAACACTTATTAGGACAGGAGTCCCGATACCTCTCGCAATCACATAAGCGATCGTAAACTGCCACAATGTCGACGCCCCTGCCAAAAAGTAGAAGCACAAACCGATCACTATTGCCGCGACTGGCATAAATATTCTTGGGCCTCTCGTGTCTGCTAAATGACCGACTAGGGGAGTCAAAACACCAGCCGTCCAAGTTCCTATTGTCACACCGATAGCTAAGGAACCTCTATCCCAACCAGTTTCTGACAATATAAAGCTCTGTACTCCAGCAAGAGTCACTTGGGCTGAACCTGTGGAAGCGAACGTTCCTAGAGAAGCAACACCCAAAATTATCCACCCATAATAAATTTTGGTTCTAGGAGTCCAATTTTTAACGTCGCCGAAAATTTTCATTTCAGAATGCTAACACCGTTTGGAGGCATTAGCGGAGCAACGGGATTCTAGGGATACGACAATTTATCTACCTGAATCAACCACCAACGAAAACATCTGACTAAACAAATATGTTCAGACTAGCGACTGACTTAAATCAATTGTAGGCGAGGGGCGAAATAAACTCATGCTGTTCGAAGTATCCATTAGAAACTATGCTCGGATCTACCCCTAACCACCTCTCGGCTATGGTTGAGTAAATACTGCGAAAATCATTGTTGAAGTGGAGATCGCCTTCGAGTTGGTCAGTCTCTTTCAAAGATGGATAATCACCATACAACCCACCATTTACTGTTCCACCTATAACAAAAGCGGTTCCCCCTGATCCATGATCAGTTCCAGCTGAATTATCTTTGATTCGCCGTCCAAATTCTGACCATACCAATACGAGCACATCATCTTCTAGATTGTGCTCTTTCATATCTTCCATAAAATCACCAATGGCATCCGAAGTTTCTGTCCATAGTTTAGTGTGAGTATCCAATTCGGCCGCATGGGTGTCAAAGCTTCCGTGTTGAGTGTAAAACACTCTGGTACCTATATCTGCAGTAAGAACTTGGGCGATACTTTTCATGGATTGGGCGATCGGATTATTCGCATATTCAACCGCCGATGAATACTGTGCAGGAGCCGTCCGAAGTATATCCGCCCCTTTAAGTGCATCAATTCCAGTTTGCCCAATGAATTGGGCCACGTTGTCATGTGCCATCGCACTACCATATATCTGCGAAAAAGCGCTTAATGCTAGGTCACGTGATCGTTCTCCCTGTATGTCAGGAAATAATCCATAATTCTCGAGATCACTAACAGAAGCGACGGGCACTCCTTTGCAGGACAGCGCCCTGGGTAGCCCTTTCCCAAAATTCACACCTGCTATAGGGTTTTCACCATTTGGATCAATTTCCCTTAGTGCTCGACCCAACCATCCTGATTCACCTATTCCAACAGACTCACCTGTGTTCCATATGTCTATCGACCGAAAATGAGATCTATTGGGTTCCGGGTATCCCACTCCATTTATCACAGCAACTTTTTCATTGTCCCATAGGTTTTTGATAGATCTAAGGGCGGGATTGAATCCCAAATGGTTATTAATTTTAAGAACTCTGTCCTGTTCTATACGAACTTCTTTTCGCCAGTCGTAGTAGAGACCGTCACCGTACGGGATCACCGTGTTAAGGGCATCATTTCCACCGGAAAGTTGAACGATCACTAAGGAACGTGGTTTCACTTCTGCTACCATTTGTATTCTCCTCATTATCCCTTCAATTAACTAATTAGGTTTGTGGGATATAGCCTTTCAATTATCTCTCTCGTACACTTGAATCCGATGTCTATTTGTTTCTGTAATGAAAAGTCGGCTTTCACTATCTAGCATGAGGGATACAGGTCCCCAGAAAAGTTTTTCAATATGCGAGGATTCTTCGTGGGGATCGTCGTTGAAGTAGTCTATATCAGGTTCTAAATTCGCACGTTCTCTAGCCCCAGCCTCCTCAACATTTACTTCCAAAAAATCCTCAGCCCATTCAGAATTAGTAGCCTGTCCCCGAATCTTTTGTACAAATTCCCCGTCAGGACCGAATACTTGTACCCTCTCATTTCCCCAATCTGCTACATATATATATCCCTCCTGGTTCACTATGACTCCAGCGGGTTTCATCAATTCTCCTTCCTGACGTCCAGGAGAACCATACTTCGCTACAAACTCTCCATTAGGGGTAAAACGCTGGATACGGTCGTTACCCCAATCAGCTACAAAAATCTCCCCTTGCTGATCTACTCCCAGCCCCCAAGGCAGGTTTAAACAACCGTCTCCATTTCCATACTCACCAAATGATTGGAGAAATTCGCCATCACTCGTAAATTTTTGGATTCTATGGTTCCTAGAATCCGCTATCAACACGTTGTTATCTTGATCAAATACTATTCCAGACGGCCCATGAAACATTCCCTCAATTTCCCCCTCAGATCCCCAATGCTTTATAAACTCACCTGATTCGTTGAAAACAGAGACACGATTGAGATATTCGTCTGTTACAAATACGCGATTCTGATCGTTTATTGCGATGCCACAGGGCCATCTAAACTGACCGTCCCCGATACCAGCACTCCCAAACACCCCAAAATATTCCCCATCCTCGTTTAGCATCGTGACCCTCATGCTGTCGGATACAGCTCTTTCAAACGACCTACTAAGAACATAGAGGCGGCCGCTATTGGACATTGCTGAATCAATCGGATAGTAGAACCCACGCCCACGCATTGTGGTCATTCCGACCGTTCGGACATATCTTAATGACTGCCCTTGTTCTAATCCTTTTGTGGCCATACTTCCCCTTTGAAAAGTTACAGAGTCACCTGTTTTGGTTCATTTGCGTCTCTATATGAATCAAGCCCGCTGGAATTCAGGTGTCGATGCTATGAGTTTTACAACTCCTGCAATCTTCTCTTTACCTATTTCATCGATTCCCTGGTCTTCAACCTTTATAACTCCATTTTTAGAAACGTAGTTAACAAGCTTTGACCTCGTATCATCTTTTACGTCTATAGTTCCTAAATGTTTGAGACATATATCAACTATGCGATCCGCATCAATGTCCCCGTCCCCTTCGAATGCTATTTTGTTGAACAATTCATTGGATCCAGGAGTTTCTACTCTACCAAGTTCTTCAGATGCAAAATTCATCCTCTCTACGAGGGCGCCAGTATCGATCCATGTCGTACCTCCGTCCCAGCCTTCCACCGATGGTGGATTACTCAACGTCTGGCCCATGTACTGCATACGCAGTTGTCGACTCGAATGCTCATATTGTGGCCTATCAACCGATTCAGTCAGCCGCATAACTCCAGTAACCAACTCGGCAGGGCTTTTAACCTTTTCATACCAGCAGTCCTCAGATTTGAAGAAATCCGAGTTGAACACAAATTTCATTACCGACCTTATGTCATATTTGTTGTCAAAATACGCCTGTACTATCTGATCAATTGCCTCAGGATCTCTGGGGGGTTGATACGGCCATTGAGGGACGGGAGGTTCGTCAGCAACAAAGAAATGGTAAAGATGCCGAGCTATAAAACGAGCCGCTGCCTCTTGTTCACAAATAATTTTAACTATATCTTCACCATTGAAAGTTCCTTTGCGACCAAGAAATTCCTTTTCTCCATCATCATGATCGTTAGCATCAAATTCATAATGCCAGGAAATCCGACCATAAGGCCAATCTGAATCTCGGGCTGAACGCAACTCCATATACTCACAATTACCAATCGTCCATCCTGTGAAAGCCCGGGCACATTCTTTCACATCATCCTCTGTGTAATTACCAACTCCCATGGAAAAAAGCTCCAAAAGCTCCCGCCCAAAATTCTCGTTAATGGAATCTTTGTGGTTTTGCTGATTATCCAGCCATATAATCATGGCCGGATCCTTTGCCATTTCTACAAGAAGATTTCGGAAATCCCCCATTGCGTATTTTTTAAACATCCGTATTTGATCTGAAAGTGGCTTGGCGTTAAGCACCTTGGGGTAACCAGTCGCAAAAATGCCATGCCAAAAAAGAGTCATTTTTTCAAGTAGCGGCGTGTCCGTAGTAATCATCCTGTAGAGCCATGCTTCCAAACCGCTCAATCCAGCCAACATACTGGATTCATCTGGGTGGTATCTTCTTATCAGGTACTCTGACATCCATTGTGGAGTAGATGTATCCAATAGCTTATCTACAGTAGCCTCGTAACCTATCCCAGCGTATTCTTCGAGCTCTTCTCTAGTAGCCCCAAATCCGGCCCTCCGTGCTAGATGAGCAATTAACTCTATCTGGTTTTCAGGCATTGTTACGCCTCCTTCTCCATTGGAGTAAGAACCATTACATAGTGAACAAACATAGCTATCCACTGGATTTTACGAATTGGTGACAAAAGGGTCAATATTTTCTAGCCAAATCATCTGCGGAAACTCCCAGGTTTTAGTGTAGAATCCAACACGATAGAGAGTAAAATCCAAATCGAAAAAGGAGACCTAAAATCATGAGGCTTTTCAATACTTCTGTTTTGCTATTGTCCGCAATGGTACTCGCCGCCTTCGTACTGGGATGCGGTAGCGAAAGCGAGACCGTAAAAATTGGACTTTTAGCTCCCCAAACCGGTCCAATTGCACAATATGCCCCTGGGTTTGAAGATGCAGCTAATGTAGCTATAACTGAACTCAATGAAACCCATGACGGGGATTTTGTTTTTGAACTGATCGTCATGGACTCCGGTTGTGATGGCACACAAGCAGCCACATCGGCCCAATCTCTTATCGACAGCGGAGTATCAGTGATCGTGGGAGCTGCCTGTTCTGGGGCTACCCTGGGTGCGATAGCTGTCGCTTCCCCGGCAGGTGTTCCAATGGTATCTTACGCCAGCACCTCACCTGCTGTTACTACTGCTGATGATAACGACCACCTCTTCCGAGTCGTACCAAGTGACGCCCAGCAAGCAGTCGCACTGGCTACAGTTGCCGCTGCTGCAGGTGCCAATAACCCAGCTGTACTTTATATGACCAATGACTATGGTGCTGGACTTGGAGATAACTTTGCGGCCAACTGGTCTGGAAACGTATGCACGCAGGTAGGATACGATCCAGCTGAAGGCTCTTACGATGCATCCACTATGGCCCAATCTGTAATTGATGGTGGCTGTGACTCGGTTCTTTTGATGTCATATGCAACAGACGGTGCAGCAATCATGGAGGCTTTATCATCACAAGGATTTACCGGGAGCATATTTGGTGCTGATGGTCTTGCTGACGCTGCTTTCACGGAGTCATTCACCGATGTTGGGGCAGTTGATGGTCTGGTGGCTACTAGACCTCGCCCAGGAGAAGCATCAAGCGCCAAAGAGAAATTTGAGAGCGCTTATGCAGCAGCCGGTGGCTCTGATGGAGCTATATATACCGGTGAAACCTACGACGCCATTAAAATTTCAGCAGCAGCAGCCGTGGCAGATCCTGACGGTGATATAGTGGCTTCCTTAAAGAAAACAGGGGTTAAATATGCTGGTGCCAGTGGAGAGCATACCTTCGACACAGCCGGTGACGTTCTAGGCACGGGATATGAAGTATGTGAATTCACAGGCTCTAGCTTCTCCTGCCCACAGATCTGGACAGCTGACGGTGGACTAGCCTCCAATTAAGAGGTTCCCAAAAGCGGTTATATTAAAAAGGCAGTCTACACCTGGTTCAAACCAGGTGTAGACTGCCTTAGCTCAGCTACAGTGCGTAGGCCAGAAGACCCCTCCCTTAATTCAAGGAATAATGTTGTCTTTGAATAGGATATTGCGAATTTATTTTAAGTCCAGTCCATCCTGGGTCAAGCAGCTTCTGTTCGCTGCTTTGCTCCTGCTTGACTCATATCTTGGACTAATCCATGAAGCTGGCATTATTTCATGGACAGGTTTATTCACCGGTCAGATAAAGTGGTTTGCTTTGGCACTTGAAATGATGGTCGGTGCTCTACTAATCGTTCGATTAATACTTAATCATACGAACTCAAAGTGGCGGGCGACGGTAATCATATCTGTCCCAATTGTAGTGGTCTTGATCTCATTTGAAGTTCTTGAAATAGTACTTAGTGGGCTCGGCAGATCATCAACCATGAATTTCAATGTGTCTTCCATTGGATTAAGTGGTCTTTACTGGTCAGCAGTTTACCTAAGCATCGCAATAGGACTAACCCTTACATACAAAGTTCAACGATTTGCAAATTTTGCGCAAGCAGAAATGATGCTCATTGGAGCATACGTTGCCCTTACCTTGATGTGGTCAGATAGGTTTTTCAAAGTCTCTGATGCCCCCGAGGACGGAATTTTAAACTGGAATTTGTTGATCTTCGCTGGAATTAGTGCGTTCGTTATCGCTGGACTCTTCGGTCTAATGATTGACAGGTTAGTTTACAGTCGTCTGAGACGAAAAATGTCGACTCCTCAGGTAATGATGATTGTTTCTCTCGGCGTGTCCATGGTGCTTCGAGCTTTACTGTTCATGAGGTTTAGTGCAGGTACATTCAGGTTTGTACCAGATAGGGACTGGCGACTGGGGACATCTACATTCGAAATACCAACCGTAGTATTACAACTTCGCCTTGGTGATAGGATCGGCAAACCACTAATTGAATTAGCAGATAGTGTTAACCCCTATGGATTTTCATTCACCAAGGTAGCGCTAGTTGTCGGAATCTTCGGAGCAATCATATTGTTATTGTTTCTGTTGCATCGCACCCGACTCGGAAGACAGATGAGAGCAGTAGCAGACAACCCGGGATTAGCTGCCTCCAGTGGGATTCACGTTGAGAGAGTTCATGGAAGCACTGCATTCCTATCATCCGGTATAGCAGGATTCGGTGGAGCATTGCTTGCAGCCATCCTTCCCATCAACCCTGAACTAGGACTCTCTCTACTATTACCTGCATTCGCCGTAATCGTACTGGGAACAATAGGGTCCGTTCCAGGTGTAATTCTCGGGGCACTTATAGTGGGCCTATTACGCGCTGTATCTGAGCCGGTATTGATTGGCGCCGGGAATGCCCTAGATCGTCCAACTGCTAGTGGTTTCGCGGAAGTTATGCCATTTATTTTTCTTGTAGGTCTGTTGATCCTTGCTCCAAGTGGAATAGGTTCAGCAATTCAAAATTGGAATATAGAACGCATTCGAAAAAAGAGGCTTGTTCAAGGAAACAAACACACTTTCCGAATAGAACCCATATCGAGTACAGGAAAAAGTCCTAAAAAATTTATTGATGCGGTCACGACATGTTTAGACGAATACAGAGACTCGCTAGGGCGATTGGTTTCAGTTAGAAAAGATATTGTTGCTTCTTTTTGTACGCCATTTTTGTCGTACATTGGACGGCAATTGAATAACACACGCCTCATAGCAAAAAAAATCTGTAATTCGTATTCAATCGTACGTCTAAACCCACCAAATTGGCTACAAGTCAATCGTGAAACCGAACGAGGATCCTGGGTAGCTTTTACGATTCTTTTTTTAGCCCTCGTACTAATAGTTTGGCTACTTCCAAGTGTCAGTAACCTAACAAAAACGCTACAAGTGGCTCGTATAATCACGCTATTGGGAATATTTGGGTTGGCAGCTTTTTCACTTAACCTTCATACCGGGATCACTGGTATGACAAATTTTGGGGTCATTTTCTTTGTTGGACTTGGTGCCGTGACAGTGGGATTACTGTCGGCGCCAGTGGAAACCAACGGATATGGATGGAACCCATGGGTAGCCACAATCATTGCAGTATCAGTAGCAGCTGCAGTTGGATGGTTACTTGCGTACCCTACCGCCAGACTAAGAATGGACTATTTCGCTATAGTGACTATTTCACTAGGAGAAATGCTAAGAATCGCTCTTCAAGCAGAACCCTTGTTGCGTGCGGGCACAGTCACGTCGGCAATCGGAATATCACAATATTCACGACCGATGGAAACCTGGTGGGAAAATGGTCCATCTGAAATAGTTGGCTCTTTGCTTGGCTTACCTGTTGAGGCGCCATACGTAGTCCTTCTAGCTATGCTTACAACTATCAGCGTCCTGATAATCTGGTTTTTTCTTAACACTCTACTGACATCTCCCTGGGGGCGTATTCTCCGCTCTATTAGGGAGGATGAACTAGTCAGTCAACATCACGGGCATAATATTCTGACACACAAAGCTGCCAGTCTTGCACTCGGCGCTGCCATAGCGGCACTCTCTGGTGCTCTGTGGGCATGGTTGAACACCAATGTATGGCCAGACTTTATGAATCCAGTGCGATCTACATTCCTAATTTGGGCTGCCTTCATTGTTGGAGGACGTGGTAACAACAGGGGAATGATAATCGGAGCCTTCATCATTGTTCTTGTGGAATTTGTATTCAACGTTATGGTCGCATCGAGGGGAGCCGCAAGCCTTCCACTTCATCATGCAACCTCATACCTAGATGCCGCTTTTTCATGGCTTGTTGTAGACGTAGGAGGATTTGTTTGGTCAGCTAGATCGATTACAGAGGTTTTCCCGAAAGAAACCATCCTATTGTCTCTACCACACCTTAAACTAGCTCTTGTTGGGCTCGTCATAGTTGGTGCATTACTCTCGTCGTCAAAGGGATTGATTCCTGAAGTACCAACCAGACCAAAACATCCTAGCCTGCCAGAAGAAGACATAACTGAAAAAAATGTGTAACCCAGTGATCAACACACCTGCTCTGAGAGTTTCTAATCTAACGAAAGATTTTGGCGGCCTAAGAGCCGTGGACCAAATTTCGTTTCACGTAGGTAAAGGTGAGCTTGTAGGGCTAATAGGACCTAATGGCTGCGGTAAAACAACCACATTCAATTGTATCTCTGGAATGTTGGCCATGACTTCCGGAAAAGTAGAGATACTCGGGAAGAATGCTAGCAGTTTACGACCTGATCAAATCCAGAAATTAGGGCTGACTAGAACATTTCAACACACCTGGCTTTGGCGAGATATGACTGTGGTGGAAAACCTTCTAGTAGCCACTCGTGATCAGTTTTCACCTAACCCGTTGTTGGCACTATTGCTCCCAAACTCACGAAAAAGGGAGGACGAAAGAGTAAAAGAGGCCTATTCGGTGCTAGACCTTCTGGAGATATCACATATAGGACACAACCTAGCAAGTGAATTGTCAGGTGGGCAAAGCAAACTTGTGGATATAGGCAGGGCGCTCATGAGTTCTCCTCGTTTTCTTTTGTTGGACGAACCAGTTGCCGGTGTGGCTGGTCCACTTGCGGAAAGGATCTTTCAAAACCTGCGTTCACTAACGTTGGATAAGGGTATAGGAATGTTAGTTATTGAACATAATATGGACTTCATTCTACGTCGTGATGTTGACAGAATTATTGTTATGAACTCAGGACGAATCTTAGCCGAAGGAACACCAGATGAAATCAGGCAACGCCAAGACGTCGTTGAGGCCTATCTAGGTGACCAAGGAGGTGAGAAATAATGAAAGCAGTCTTGCAAGTCACTGGAATAGGGGGAGGATATGACAACGTACAAATTCTAAATGGCATCGATTTGTATGTTAACCAAGGGGAGTTCGTCACTATAATCGGGCCCAACGGTTGCGGCAAATCTACATTCCTAAAGGCATTATTCGGACTCGCTACGCTCAGCAACGGAAGAGTTTTGCACGACGATGTGGAAGTCTCAGGATGGAGAACCGACAAATTAGTTGCTCGTGGAATTGGCTACGTGCCACAAGTGGACAACGTATTCCCTTCGCTTTCGGTTCGTGAAAATCTGCAAATGGGAGCTATCAAGTTATCAGGTCGAGAATTTTCCTCAGGCATCAATAAAGCTATGGAAATGTTCCCTGATTTGGAGTCACGCATGAACGATCTGGCTGCCTCTCTTTCTGGTGGTGAGAGGCAAATGCTAGCGATATCACGTGCTCTTATATCACGTCCCAAGTTCCTAATGCTGGACGAGCCAACAGCAGCTCTGTCCCCAAAATATCAACAAGATATTCTTGCAAATATTGACGATCTAAGAAAAGAGGGTATATCCGTACTTCTCGTGGAACAAAATGCTCGATTGTCACTCTCCAAATCAGACCGCGGATATATATTTGCGGCCGGCAGAGTCGTTTATACGGGTACAGCCAAAGAAATTCTTAATAATCCGAATATTGGGGACTATTTCCTAGGTCTTCAACAATGAGACTGTGGGTAATCAACCGGCTCTTCCAGCAGTTGCTCCACCATCAACCATGTAAACACCACCATTACAGTAACTGCTTTCATCACTGGCAAGAAACAACATTAGACGGCTAACTTCTTCAGGTTCCCCATATCGACCGAGAGGCATCGTGGAAGCGTACGATTCTTGAGCTTCCTCCACTGTTAAAAATCCTTCTCTTCCACCAGAAACCCGCTGTTCTTCAATTGATCTCATCATTCTTGTCTGTATTGGGGCTGGATTAACGGTATTAACTCGAATACCCATAGAGGCTCCTTCCATGGCAGCGGAACGCATAAGACCAATTACCGCATGTTTACTAGTCGAGTAAGGAGCCATTCCAGGTGAACCTCTCACACCTGCCGTTGAGGAAGTTATTACTATGCTACCTCCCCCTCGCTCACGCATAACAGGCATAACATACTTTAAACCCAGCCATACTCCTTTTACATTGACTGACATGACTTGATCAAACATTTCAACGGGAGTATCAACTATCGAATTTAACTCACCTTCAATTCCAGCGTTGGCAAGAAATATGTCAACTCCACCATATCGTTCAACTGCTTCGTTCACGAAACCTTGGACTTGGTCAGGATGAGAAGTGTCGGCGACAACATAAGTAGCATTTTCATCTCCAATCGCTTGCACCACATCCTGTAACGCTGACTCATCCAGATCAACTAAAATGACATGCGCGCCCTCTTCAACGAAAAGCTTCCCTGCAGCTCTACCAATACCTCCAGCACCACCAGTTATTATCGCTACTTTACCTTCGAGCCTCGGCATATAACACCTCTAATGGTTTTGTGTATTTTTTTGTGCAGTCTACCTAGATTAGATCTAATAGGGGGGATTTCCTACCTACCACGGTACGATCTATACTTTGAATATCTGGTTTCCCACACAGCCCCATAGTTGAATCCAGCTCATCCCTCAATATACTGAGTAAATGTTTCAATCCGTCTGAACCGTCTACAGCCAAGCCCCAAAATATCGGGCGCCCAATCAATACAGCATCCGCACCCAAGGCAATAGCCTTGAGTATATCTGCCCCGCGACGAATACCCCCATCGATGTAAATTTCTGCCCTCCCATTCACTATGTCCGCAACTTCCGGGAGAACCTCTATCGTGGCAAACGTAGAATCTAGGCTTCGACCGCCATGGTTCGAAACTATTATCGCTTTGACACCATGATCAACCGCGAGTTGCGCATCTTCAGCGGTCATCACACCTTTTGCTATAAGAGGAAGATCTGTTTTAGAAGCTAACCAACCAAATTCTTCCCATGTAACTTTAGGACTGACCAAGCCACCCACATTGGTTGGAGCATCGTCGCTTGATGGACGATAAGTACTACGTACAGAAAAGTCCTCTTCATTCCCCATGCCATCGTAATTTGGAGTTGACAGACCAGTATAGTTATTTCGAATATTTCTCTCTCGCTTTGATTGAACGGAAGCATCCAACGTGACACATAAGGCAGAATAACCAGACTCTTCTGCTCTATGCGCCATGAGTTCAGTCATAGCTCTATCCCTGTAAAAATATTGTTGAAACCAAATAGGGCGAGTTGATGCACTAGCTACATCCTCCATTACCACGCTAGACCCAGAACTGAGAATCATGCCCACATTCATTTCGTTTGCGGCTCTGACAGTTGCTATTTCGCCCTCAGAGTGAGCTCTACCATGATGACCCGCCGGGCACAACATCACCGGAAAATCTATTTTTTCCCCTAAAACGGTAGTTGTGAGGTCTCTTTGATCGACATCTACCAACATCCTGGGACGCAACATAATGGAATCGAAAGCATCACGCGTTCTTCTGACAGTTATTTCATCTGTGGCTCCACCCTCCACAAAATCCCATTCAGGATGAGGTATTAAATCTGCCGCTAATTTCTCATATTCATACAAATTAATGG
>ERZ724561.83-NODE-83-length-19155-cov-5.356422_pt1 | contig 19155 bp, 16 predicted proteins | sample MGYA00375855_ERZ724561 | MGnify/ENA primary metagenome ERZ724561 (study PRJEB28725, sample SAMN03264854) | marine sediment metagenome | biome: marine pelagic biome; feature: marine oligotrophic desert; material: ocean water | place: Pacific Ocean:North Pacific... | reverse complement strand
GGGTAGCAGCACATCCCATACGGACACCTTCGAGACAATGCTCGCGCGCAACATTGAACTCTACAACTTCGGGAAGGACTACATCCACACCAAGGTCACCGAACTGGAGTCTGATTACTCGGGTCAGCACATCAAAGACGGAAACTCCTCGGGCGAGCTCGATGCTTGGTTCCTACACCTCGCAGAGGGTATCGATGAGTCTAGTCGCGCCGAGTTCGACATCCTCGTAGAGAACGATCTCCTAGTGGGGGAGGTGGTCATCATTCACGGAACGGCACTCACTCAGAACGAACTCTCTGCTCTAGGCGACGTGGGGGGAAGTCTGGCTTGGTCCCCTACCTCAAACCTGCTGCTGTACGGTGACACTACCGACATCGCCACGGCCAAGGCCGAGGGAGTGAACATCATGATTGGTCCCGACTGGGCGCCATCGGGTTCCAAGAGCTCCATGCACGAGTTGAAGACGGCTGACTGGTGGGACGAGAACGTCCTTGGTGACCTGTTCACCGATTACGAATTGGTTCAGACCATCACCACCAACATCGTTGACGCAATCGGTTGGTCCGAGCATACGGGCCGCATCCAGGAGGGCCTGACCGCAGACCTAGTCGTGCTCGACACCTTCCGATCTGACCCGTACCGCAACGTCGTCGACGCAATCGATCCTGACGTTCGCCTAGTCGTCGTGGGCGGACTGGCGGTCTACGGCGACGTCGACATCATGCAGGTGATGGACGACGAAGTGGAGATAATCCAAGGAGTGGGCTTCACCAAAGCCACCGATATCACCTACGACGGCGTTCCGGAAGCGCAGCAGACCTACGCCGAAATGCTCACTGCGCTTCAAGAGTGCAACCAAGGCGCTGGAGTACCAATCGAATACCTGTTCACGCTCGGGGACGAGCGCTACTTCGACGTCCTGAACAATTCCCTGACCTTCCAGAGTGGTCGAACCATCGACCTCTGGAGCGACTACTACGATGTGGAGTTGAACGAGGACGGTCATCGCGTCGACGGGCCGGTCGCAGGAGCCGGTCCGATTGATACCACCCCTCCTAGCAACGGCGGCTCCGAGGACACCGAGTCCGCTTGCAGCGACGGTGTCGACAACGATGGTGACCCGTACGTCGACTGCGACGACTACGACTGCAGCCAAACCACGGTGTGCGGGGGTGAGGGGAATCAGGCCGAGGTCCCCGAGCCCGAGCTACCCGTACTGTGGCCAACTTACGGGCCACGAGGCGGGACCATTTCGCATCCGACGACGATTGAGGAGGGGATACATCTCGAGGAGTGCGAGTCCAGTGAGGTGGCTCTCTCGGAGGCCAATGTCCCGACCATCCCAGCCAGCAAGATTCTGCTGTGCGGTGCCATCATGGTGGTGATGCAGCCTACAGACGGGTGCATAGAGGCCGGAGGATCGTTCTGCAACCTCGAGGTCGCTGATGCGGTGGCGATTCCCGCTCACCTGTGCACTGATGCGGGCAGTTACCCAGACGAGGTGACCTGTCGGGCTGCATGGTCTTTCATCGATGCCGAGGAAGATGAGTCGGAGCCCGAACCGGAGCCGGAGCCGGAGGATGCGTCTTGGATGGACGGGCCTCTTTACTGGGCGGCTATCTTCTTCTCTCTCGTGGTGGTAGTCGGCTCAATAGGAGTGATTAACTCCAACATTCGCAGTCGCATCAGCAGCGAGCCCTCCGTGCTGGTCTCCGAAGAGGAGTAGTCAGTCCAAGCGCCAGGTCGGGCCGTCTGGCCCGTCCTCGACGACGACACCCATCGAAGCAATCTCGTCGCGGATCTCGTCGGCGCGGGCCCAGTCCTTGGAATCCCTCGCGCTCTCGCGCTCGGCCAGCAACGCGTCGACCCTGTCCGCCACCTCTGCTCTGGCGGAATCGGCCTGAGCGAGCCCCGCCATGACGTCCTTGGACGGAGGAAGTAGGCCGAGGGCCTCCCCGGCGTGCCTCTCCAACCAGACCGCCACATCCGATCCGTTTGCCGATGAGACAACTGCTTGGATCTCGATCATCGCGGCTCTGGTGTTGAAGTCGTCGTCCATCGCAGCAGCGAAGCGCTCGCTGGCTCCAGAGAGATCCGTTCCTGACTCGGAATCCGAGCTGAGCGAGTCCCCGTATGCTCCCACTAGCCTGTTGAAGTGAGTGGCGGCGTCCTCCAGAAACTCCGGAGTCAGGTCGATGGGGTTGCGGTATGGCACGCTCAGCAGCGCATAGCGAAGTGCGAGGGGTTCATGGTGCTCAAAGGCGTCCCGTATGGTCCAGAAGTTGCCCAGGCTCTTGCTCATCTTCTCGCCATCCACATTGACGAAGCCGTTGTGCATCCAGTATCCGACCACCGGCTCGGATTCGGTGCAACACTCGGACTGGAATATCTCGGCCTCGTGATGGGGGAACCTCAGGTCATGGCCACCGCCATGGATGTCGAACTGCTCGCCGAAGTGATTGAGGGACATCGCCGAGCACTCGATGTGCCATCCAGGCCTGCCATCGCCCCACGGGCTCTCCCACGAGGGCTCGCCCGGCTTGGCCAGCTTCCAGAGCGCGAAGTCGCGGTGGTCCCGTTTGCCCGAGCCGGTGTCTGCGACTCGCCCGCCAGCACCGGCCCTCACCATCTCCAGAGTCTGGCCGGTCAGCTGCCCGAACTTCCCAGGGGCCGTGTCAATCTCGAAGTAGACTCCGTCATCGCCGACGTAGGCGTGGCCCTTGCCCTCCAAGGTGGAAATCATGTCGATGATTTCAGGAATCGTCTCAGTGACTCTAGGGTAGTGGTCTGCCCTAAGGACGTTCATCGTGTCCATGGCCTCCAGGTAATCGTCGATGTTCCTGTTGGCGACTACCGAGTAATCGACTCCCTCAGAGTCGGAGATATCTAGGATCTTGTCGTCAATGTCGGTGAAGTTCTGCACGTAGTCGACATCGTAACCGCTGGCCTCCAGCCAGCGGTGCACCACGTCGAAGGCTAGGTAGCAGCGAGCGTGTCCCAGATGGCTTGGCGAGTACGGCGTTATGCCACAAACGTACATACTGACCCTACCGTCCTCCAAGGTCGACAGTTCGCGCTTCTCGCGCGAGCGCGTGTCATACACTCTGAGTGGCATTATGTCCGGGCTGCGCGGCTTATCGGTCATCAACCCCGCGCCGCTTCCACTAGCGCCGAGTACAGAACGTCATGCCTCGCCCTCTCGGGGTGCCACTGCACGCCGAGGCAGAAACTTCGGTCTGGGCGCTCGACGGCCTCGATCAGTCCGTCGTGCTCGGCTATCGCCGTTACCTCTAGGTCCCCTGCGTCTGCCACGCCCTGGTGATGCGTTGAGTTGACAGTAATCGAGGTCCCCATTAGACTAGCCAGCAGGGATCCCTCCTTGGCGGCGACCCCATGCTCCGTCTCGACTCCGTCGAAGCCCCCGTGGCCCTCGTGTCCCGGGGTCGTGTCTAGGTGCTGGTGCAGACGTCCGCCGTGCATCACGCTGAGAAGTTGCATACCCCTGCAGACTCCGAGGAAGGGCATGTCCCTAGACAGCGCCTCATGGATTAGTGCCATCTCGGTGTCATCCTGCTCAGGATAGAACTCCACGGTCATGGAGCCGGGCTCCTCCCCGTAGTTGTCGGGACAGAGGTCGGGCCCGCCTGAGACGACTAGGCCGTCTATGTTGTCGAGAATCTTGGTCATGTCGCCGGCTGGGGGGATGATGAGCGGCGTGCCCCCGACCCTGTCGATGGATGAGACGTAGGCCGAGGGTAGTATGGCTGCATGCCTGTTCCAGTTGCCGTAGACCGTGTCACGCATGAAGCAGGTGACTCCGATGACTGGACGCACTCAATCACCTGAAGCTTCCCTGAGTTCCCGAGCATACCTGAATGATTTGATTCCTGCAATCATAAATGAGATTCCGACTTGTAGAAGTAAAAGATGGGCGATTATTGCTAAGGTGGACATATCAGAATATCCGGTTACAATCCTAGCCCCTCCCAAAGTCATGACCAATGCTAGGGCCATTGATGCATGCATGTAGTGGTGTCTGTTCTTTCCATCTCTCTCAGAAAATACCCCCAGGACGAGCATAGGGAATCCCAAGAAGGCAGGAATCAGTGCAGTAATTGAAGGAGGATCTGCACTTTGAAGAAAGTAAGATATTGCTCCCCAAATTGTGAGGACTGCTCCATTCAAAATTGCGATTCTTGGAATGGTCATTCCTAAGACTTTGAACTCGCTCATGAATTCACGTTACACAGTTTACTTTTGACTTTCACTGCCGGGCAGACTCTTCAGCGGTTTGTCGTAAACATCCTGGATCTCCTTGTCTCTGGCCACTATCTGCTCCCACAGCAACTCGGCCACGTCCATCACTTCCATCTCAGCCCCAACCGCGTCTAGGCCGTCGTTGACCATTACGGAACAGAATGGGCATCCCACCGCCACGGTGTCGCAACCGGTCTCCGAGAGCTCCTTCGCGCGAATCACGTTGACTCGCTTGTCGGCGTCCTCCTCCATCCACATCTGCGCTCCTCCCGCACCGCAGCAGAACGAGTCCTGACCGTGATTCTCAGTCTCTACGTCGACCCCTCCTATGACGTTCCTAGGCTCGTCTATGACTCCTCCTATGCGGCCGAGGTAGCAGGGGTCGTGGAATGTCACGCTACGTCCGTTGCCCTCGACCATGGGCAGTTTGCCCTCATCCTGCAGCTTGGCTAGGATTTCGGTGTGATGGAACACCTCGAGTCGGTCGCCACCGTAGTCCCCGTACTCCTTGCCCAGCGTGTGGAAGCAGTGGGGGCACGATGCGATGATGCGCTTGACTCCCAGCTCCTGGAAAGTCGTCATGTTGGTCTCAGCCAACATCTGGAACAGGTACTCGTTGCCCGCCCTGCGGGCCGGGTCCCCTGAGCAGCCCTCCTGCATCCCCAGTATTCCAACATCGAGTCCCGCCTCCTTGAGCAGGGCTATCGTCGAGCGCGCTACCTTCTGGTTGCGCTCATCAAAGCTGGCGGCGCAGCCTACGAAGTAGATGTACTCGGCCGGCTCGCCGACTTTGACATCGAGGTCGGCGGCCCAGTCGGCGCGCTCGTGCGCGCCGAAGCCGTAAGGGTTGGATGCGGACTCGATATTTCCCATGGCGGTGTTGAGGACGTCGGGGTACTCCATCGTCTCCATCATGGCGTTACGGCGCAGGTCCGTGAGCTTGGGGACGTGTTCGATGTACAGGGGGCATATGTCGACACAGGCGTTGCAGGTGGTGCAGGCCCAGACCGCCTCCTCTGTTATTCGCTGCATCATCGTCTCCTCCGGCTGCTCGCCCGCTAGGAGCAGTGGGGCGTGCTCGTTGGCGTAGTTGCGGACGTCGTGGATTACCTCCATGGGATTGAGGCCTTTGCCGCTGGCGTAGGCGGGGCAGACGTCCTGGCAGCGGGCGCAAGAGGTACACGACCAGGCGTCAATCAGCTGCCTCCAAGTGTACTGCGTGTAGGTGCTGACTCCGAACGAGTCGATGTCCAAATCCTCCAGTGGCACTGCCTTGCCGTGGTCGCCAATCGCCAGTGGTCGCATCTTGCCGGGTGGATCGACGTCGTGGAAGAAGACGTTGGGGACTGCCATCAACAGGTGCATGTGCTTAGAGAGCGGAATCAGCACGAAGAACACGGAGATGGAGAACATGTGAGCCCAATAGGACGCCACAGCGAAATGGTCCGAGACCCCGTACTGGGAGACCGCGTGCCCTATCGGCTCCCAGAGCCTGCTGGGGTCCTCCTTCGACTCGATAACGAACGACGTGGTGGTTATCGTCAGGATGAGCAGTAGTATGACATTGCCCTCGATTTGCTCCAGCCGTGACTTCCCCCTGAGCTTCGCAGGGGTGAAAGCCAGACGGCGGATTAGGGCAGCGAGGCATCCAATCAGGGCCATGGTGTAGCCGAGCTCGACCATCCCGTTCCAAGGGCCATGCAGGAGGTCGGGGAGAATCCTGTCAGAGAAGAAGTTGGCAGAGGCCAGATCCAGCATGTCCGATGCGAGAAACAGGAAACCCCAGAATATCAGCACGTGCATCGTCCCTGCAACGCGGTCCCGCAGCACCCTCTTCTGGCCCAGCCAGCCGATGGTGAACTCGGTGATTCGCGTCGACCAGGAGTCGAAGCGGTCATCCTTGGCCCCCAGCATAACGAGCCTGGTCGCCTTCTGGACCTGAAAGAGGAAGAAGCCAATCGAAAGTCCGCCCATGATGAGCAGGATGTGCCAGCCATCAAGAGAACCGTAGGACTGCAGGAGTGGATGCTCCATGGGTTCACCTGTCAGGCTACGCCTGACAATCCCTCGGGGAGGCAGTACGTCCTTGAAACAACCGCCTGTTGAGGCCAACACTCATGGTCCATTGACCCAGCCTGAGGCCATGGCGAAGGCTTTCGCGCCGGGAAAGTGTATCCTGTTCGGGGAACATGCAGTGGTCTACGGCCACCCTGCTGTGGCAGTAGCCATTGACAGCGGGGTCGAGGTCACCATCGAGGAGTCCGACAGGTGGACTCTCGAAGGGATTCCCTTCGACTCGGCTAGGCATCCGCACATCTCGCACATCCTCGACGAGGTCTTCCTGTACGATGGCTCCTCTCTCAGGATGGAGGTCAACAGCGGGCTGTTCTCGGCAGCCGGGCTCGGCTCCTCGGCTGCCCTGTCGAACGCCATGGGAGCGGCACTTCACTCCCACACCAAGCCTGATGAGCCCATAGACCGGGTCGAGCTGGCTCGCATGGGCCACTCGGCGGAGGCAAGAGCACAACAGGGCCGGGCTAGCCCGACCGACACGGCTACCAGCGCGCTGGGCGGTTGCGTCGTGGTCTCCGGGGAGCAAGTGGAGGGGACTAGGCATGTCTTCGATGCGAGCCTTTCCACTCCTGAGGGCGACAGGAGTTGGTCGGTCAACGTAGTGGATCTTCCCTCGGACATGGAGGAAGCGTGGTTGGTAATCGGCTTCACAGGGGAGGTTTCACCCACTGGCAGGATGGTTGCAGGAGTGGCTCAGCTGCTAAAGGAGAAACCCGAGTTGGAGACAGAAATGGATGCGATTGCCACGATTACTCGTGCTGGACTCACCGCGCTGTCTGTGGGCAATCTCGATGCGGTCGGCATGGCCATGGACGCATGTCACGAGAAACTCCAACTCCTCGGCGTCAGCAGCCCGTCACTGGAGGCGCTGGTGGAGGCTGCAAGACCGCATGCGTTGGGTGCCAAGCTGACTGGTGCTGGAGGAGGGGGTTGCATGGTCGCTCTGACCAGAGAACCGCAGAGGGTCGCTGAGGCAATCGAGGTAGCCGGCGGGAGGTCGCTAATCTCCGGATTGGGGGCTCCTGGCGTCCATTTGCTGTGAAAATTCGGGAAAACGGGCCATTGAACTGGATTGAGTTGTACTTTAGATGCAACTATCATTTATAAGTAGCATATAACTGCGCGGCCCATGCTTAGTGATGAAGAGAGACTGACAGTGGTGAACGTCGTAGCCTCCACCAGAGTGGCGGAGGAGCTCGACCTTCCAGACATAGCCATCCAACTGAACTGCGAGTATGAGCCCGAGCAATTCCCGGGCGTCGTTTACAGGGTCGTGGACCCGAAGCTGGCCATCCTGATGTTCCGCTCCGGACGCGCGGTCTGCACCGGCGGCAAGAACCAGAACAACATCGAGGTCGGAATCGAGATGATGACGCGTGACCTGCAGGCCGCAGGGATTGAGACCTGGCCTCTCGATAAAGTCGAAATCGAGGTCCAGAACATGGTCGCTACCTACTCCCTGTTCTACCCCGAGGACTACGACGGGGTGGCACGGATGGACGACAACAACACCCGTGTAATCGACACTCCTGATGGGATTCGAGCAGCCACCGACGAGGAGGTTGCCGACGAGGACTCGCGCATCCGAGGGATTCGCGAGGGTGAGCCACTGGCCGCGCTGCCGCGCAAGCTGAACCTGAACAACCTAACCTTCCACCTGCCTTTCGACAAGGTCGAGTACGAGCCTGAGCAGTTCCCGGGCCTGATATACAGGCTCGACTACCCTCGTGTCGTCTGCCTAATCTTCGGCAGCGGCAAGATGGTCATCACGGGAGCCCGTGCCAAGGACGAGATCCTAGAGGCAGTCCAGTTCATCCAGGACGAGTTGGCGGACCTCCTGTAGGAATGAAGTCCACAGGGGTGATATTGATGCGTTCCTCGCCGTTCCGGCGAGGCATGCGCTCACGCGCGAGGCTGTCTTTCGGACTCGCCTTTCTGATGATGATATCGACTCAGTCCGGCGTTTTCATGGATTTGGAAAGTCCTTCTGAAGAGCTCTCTGACTTGCGAATAATGGAGTCTACAACTAGATCAGTGAATCTAGTGGACGTGCCGGCATGGAAAATTAACGATGCTTGGAGCTATGACGGCTACCTCGATGTAGGAGCATTCGTTGCCAGTTCGGGAGTTAGTTCGAATGTTCAGTATCTTGAAGGGACTCTGACGCAGACGGTATCGGACATTGGGTGGTGTGATGTGGATAACGATGGCGAGATAGATTGGGATCTGGACTTGATGTGTTACAAAGTTGAGGGGGATGCCTACTATGAAGCCGAGGACGTAAACCTAGACGGTCAAGATGGTGACTTGATTGTACACATGGATACAGAAGAATGGATTAGTGTTTCAGATTTGTCTGTGTTTCGCGAAGTGGCTACTTTCAATATTGATTTTGAAGTTACAGTCTGGTTTTGGACCGTCACTGAGGACATAGCGGACTTGACTGTCACAAACGACTACTATCCAACATTGGAGGGCTATGACTTCCCACTCAGCGTGGGCGAGGTTTGGGAAACTGACTACACCGTAGAGACGGACTATAGTGGCACCAGCGATTACGTCACAATCCCCTCTGACAGTAGTAGCAGTAATACCACAAGTTGGGAGACTGTTAGCCAAGGATACCCGGGGACGTTTTACAACGGGTGCTCGCAATCCTACAACATAACGAACTATGACGACAATGGGGATGAGATCGGATACAAGTGGTACTGTCCGGCAATCAGGGGAGATATTCGAACCTCGTATTCGGTCGCAGGACTCGGAATTCAGGCCGAGCACGAGTTGAGTACGTACCAAGCGGCGGGCAGGAGTAAGCAAGTCAGCGTCGAAATTGAGTATCCGCTATCCCCTCTGGACTTCGAAATGTCAGCTTGGATTAATGTCACCAGCCAGGGCCAGCCGGTGTCTGACGAATATGTCAGGTTCCGATACGAGATTGGGGCGTATGACGCGTGGGCAAACGGAGGCAATGGTGCTGCATTCCAACACAACCTCACTACCGCATCGAATGGTTCTGCTTTCCTTACCTTCAACACGGGTCACCTTCCCGACGGCACAACATCTCAGGGTGAATTGGGGAGTCATGGAATCATTGTGTGGGCTAGTGGGTCAAATCCTGTAAACACGCTTGTAGGAGCTACCACCGTAACAATTGACCCTGAAGTTCACGCAATCGACCTTATCTCCCGTTCCGAGGGAGTCACCGTAGAGAGGACTAGGGGTAACAGGACAGTCACACTGGACAACAACATAGGCTTCAATGCGATACCGGACGACCAACTGACTTTCAGTGTGCCAGTCCTCAACAGGGGACTCTTGAATTCTCCCGCAACAACATTGCTAGTCGAGGCTCCTGACGGCTCGACATCATCGACAGAGATTCCGAGCCTATCCAGCCTCGAAGAAATGAGGGTGGATGTCGTTTGGACCGTTCCCGAGGGTCAGCAGTCTGGCGACATCAGCCTGACATTCACCGTCGATCCCAACGAGGAAATAGCCGCAGACGGCAATCGGTCGAACAACGAGGGATCGTTCGTCCTGTTCATCGGCAGGCTCCCAATCGCGTCCCTCGCAATTGCCTCGGAATCCCTGACGATGACAGAGGTGAGTTTTAACGGCCTGTCGTCTTATGACCCGGATGGAGGATCCCCGGTCTGCGAGTTCACGGTCGAGAAGCTCGATGGTGAGAGTTGGACCTCCTCAGAGGAAGACTGTGTCCAAGAGTACACCTGGGACGACGACGGGACCTTCCTAGTATCGCTGACCATCACCGACGACGAGAGCGATCAGGACCACTCCGAGGCATACATCACCATACTGAACAGACCTCCTGAGGTAGAGATAGGCGTTGATCAGTCGTCTGTTCCGGTCCTCTCAGCTGTCACCTTCGACGTCGAGGAAAGCGGTGACTTGGACACTCTGAACGAAGAGGCGCCCGTGGAGATCCAGTGGCACCTGCCATGCGACGAGGGGCAGGTAGGGGTGAGGTGCACGGTCACCCCGGAATCAGAGGGTCCGTTTACCATGGGAGTGACTGTTATGGATGACGATGGAGCTACCACCGAAGACACGCTGACCATCGAGGTCACAAACATCGCCCCTACCAACCCGCGGGCCGAAGTTTGGTTGGGGGAAAACCGGCTCATCCCTCAGATGCTCGGAGAGAATGCCAGATACACCGTTAACGAGGGCGACGCCTTGATTCTGAGAGGATGGGCGGATGACTCTGCTAACGACCTCGGCGGGCTACAGCACCATTGGTCACCGGACGCGGAGCTGCAGCCAGATATGATAATCAGCAGCACTGGTCACCAGAGCGAATTCGGGCATACGTACGACATCTCAGGCCAGCATCTCGCAACCCTGCAGGTCGTCGATGACGATGGAGCCAGTACCGAGACACTGATCATACAGTTCCTAGTCAGCAACTTGGCACCATCAATCTCCCCGGTGGCTCCGCTACTCCCTGTGACCGAGGACGAGTTGGTGCAGCTCTCGATCGGGGTGAGTGACACCCTAGGAGACATGCCCAACCTGATCACGTGCTACGACCTCGACCCATATGTCAACTCCGACTCAGAGGGCAACGCAACCGATGACTGCGACTTTGAGTCACAGAACCTCGCCCACTCGTGGTCGGACGCGACCACCGCTCCGGACCACATCGTCTTCCACGTCACGGACGACGACGGCGAGAGCGCAAGCATAGCCATCTCGATAGACGTCAGGAACGTCGATCCCGATCCCAGAGCCTCTACCAGCGACTACAACCCGACCGTGGGGGACGTCATCGTGCTGTCTGCCAACGGGACCACAGATTCGCAGTTCGACATGGAGAACATGGTCTACATCTGGGACTTGGACATAGGCATGGACAGCGACGGTGACGGCGACCCCACCAACGACGTCGACAGGGAAGGTATGTGGATTGAGGTCAGCTTCTCCAACGAAGGCACCAGAACAGTCCAGATGACGGCCTTTGATGAGGGAGAGGGGTCTTCGATGACGTTAGTCATCGAGGTCAAGAAGGAGCCATTCAGTTTCGGCGGGATGATGGCTGACTACGGCTTATACATCGTTCTGATCGTACTGATATTGATTCTCGTCACCGTGCTGGTTCAGAGGATGCGTCCGCCCGAAGTTGTCGTCGAGGCTCCAGTGGTGGAGAATGTAAGTCGACGCAGAGGTAGGAAAATCTCGATGGACGATGCGTTCGACGACCCGGAATACGACCCCTTCGACTCCGACAAGAAGAAGCGGGGGCCTAAGAAGGGAGCTGATGAATCGGATGTAGAGCGCGCCTCACCGGAGTCCGAGATGATGGATAGTGATCTCGCGGGCGCATTCGAGGAGCTGACTGGCGAGTCGCCACAGGAGGAAGTTGTGACGGAGGAATCCACGGGGGCCGTCGCAGCGTCCGTAGATGAGGCTCTGGACAACGAGGACATCGAAGCCCTCTTTGATGATTAGACTCGCCGCAGGTCGTGGTCAACCTCTACAGGCTCCTAGGGCTGCCCGACCCGTCTAAGGTGAACCAGCGTGCCTCGAAGCCTAAGAGGGTGTCAGTGGACCCCGGTCCGCAGGCCGATGACAGATTCCACGACCTTGGCGAGGACACCTGGTCGGAGAGGACCAGCAGAATCACTCCCAGACCCAGTCGTAGAGTGGTTTACATGAAGCCGGATGACCTGCACAGACTGCCCGTGCAAGGGATGCAGCAGGACCTGATGGAGGGCGACATGGTGCTGGTCGACCTCGGGTCACTCACCCACATGCCGAGCCAGCAGGAAGTCTGCAAGAGGAGGGTGCAGGAGATGGGTGACAGTATCGGCTACCCCGTGTTCTCTCTGAACGAGTCGGACACCCTGCTGATGGTCGCGGGAGCTAGGACGAGGGTGGACACGGTAAGGCACAAGCTCGGCATGGCAATCTGGGGTCAACTGCCCGAGTCCGAGGTCTGAGTCTCGTCCTCGAGCCAGGTGTCGAGGTCGCCCGATGCCACCTCCTCTGCAGCATACTCGGTGAAATCCCGGTAGGCCTGCCACTTAGCTAGGGTCTCCTCGTTCTCACCGCGCTTGCTCTTGCGCTCGATTGATGCATCGCAGTAGGTGACGCAGCGACGCAGGAACATCTCCACCAGCCTGCGGCGCTCTTCGATGTCCATCAGGTCACCCCTAGGTCTGAGAGTAGTTCATCGACGTGTCCCTTCGGCCTTACCTTGTATCGGACCCATCTCAGGGTCCCGTCCGAATCGATGACGAAGGTCGAGCGCAAGGTCCCCATGTATGTCTTGCCATACATGCTCTTCTCCCTCCATGTGCCATACGCCTCGTGCAGAGACGAGTTCTCATCGACTATCAAGTCGAACGGCAGGGAGTTCTTGTCGGTGAACTTGCGATGGCTCTCGGCGGAGTCCGTCGAGACGCCAATCACCCTCCACCCGGAGTCCCTGAATCGGCCGAAGCTGTCTCGGAAGTCACAGGCCTGCACCGTGCATCCCGATGTGTTGTCACGCGGATAGAAGTAGAGTATTACTCCCTCTCCCTCAGACAGGATCTGTGACAGCCTGATGGTGCTGCCATCCGTTATCTCGGCTTCGAAGTCAGGGGCCTGTTCGCCCTCTGCCAGCTCACTCATGCCAGTGCTTGGCAGGGTTCGCTCATCAAGACTCGGTAGCCGCGATGTGCGAGTCAACCCTGACGCTCAGAGGCATCCTAGGGGGGTTGCTGAAGCCAAAGCATGCCGATGGGGCCATCCCTGTCATCTGGTTCGAGCTCCTCCCATCGAGGTCTAGCTCGACCGATTTCATCCTTGAGAGTCCTCGAACGTGATACCACTCCTTGCGACCGTTTCTAGTGGTCCCATGTGTCTTGGTCCCAAAGAGTAGCCTTGCGAACGGGGCTTCAACTCTAGCGATGAACCAGCGAGGCCTAGAGAACGGTAGAGGTACAGTCATCCCCCATCCCATGTAGACGTGTCCGAGGTCGCAACTGACGCCGATTGATTTACCGGTCCTCTGGATTTTCATCTTGGAGACGATTACCTCTTCGAATGAGTACAGAGAGGATACGAAGTCACCTATCTCCCTGGATGGAGCAATCAGAACTCTGGTCCCGTCCGGCTTCGCCCACATCAGATTGGTGAAGGGACCATGAGGGGAGTTGTTCCAGTCGCCGATTACTATCATATCCCCAGTAGAGAATCCAGATGATATCACACGTCCCTCGAATACCTCATCTTCCCTCTTTCCAGTACTCATCTACTCATCTCCTCTCTGATTCGCTTCTTCGACGCTGCCCACGAGCAGATTGGGCATTGTTCGAGGTCGTGACGCAGTGCTGGGCAGTACTCCCTGCCGAAGTAGATTATCTGCAGATGTCTACGGATCCAGGTGTCCTCGGGAAATACGCTCTTGAGGTCGTGTTCGGTCTTGACAACGCTGCTGCCGTCTGAGAGTCTCCAGCGGGCTGCTAGCCTGTGGATGTGCGTATCTACTGGGAAGGCAGGGACTCCGAAGGCCTGCGCCATCACAACTCCAGCGGTCTTGTGGCCAACTCCAGCCAGCGACTCTAGGAAGTCCCAATCCGGCCTAACTCCTCTCCCGTCCTCGACAATCTGCTCAGCCATCCTCCTGAGGTTCCTCGCCTTGGTCGGAGCAAGGCCGATTTCGCGGATTATGGAGTGTATCCGATCGACCTCCAGCGACGCCATGCTCTCGGGGGTGTCAGCTGCATCGAACAGCACAGGAGTCACCTCGTTGACCTTCTTGTCAGTAGTCTGTGCCGACAGCATGACAGCTACCAGCAAGGTGTACGGATCTCTGTGTTCGAGGGGGATTGGTTGCTCGGGGTAAATCTCGTCTAGGATGCGTCCAATCTCGCGCGCCTTCTCAGTCCGACGCATGCTAGTCCCCCCGGTCCTCCCTCAACCCAAGAATGAAGGCGCCGAGGATGCACAGTCCGGGAACCCCGTAGCATGGACCGTACATCCACGTCTCCCACTCGGAGGACTCGGAGGACCCGCCGAGCAGCAGATAGGCGAACAAGGCTAGGAGGACGGCGGGGAAGATTGCGATGGCGGCGAAGACCGTGGCTCGCATCAACCTCATGCCATGCCCTCGTGTCGCTGCATGATAAGGTTCGTCAAAGTCCGAACAGACTCTCCATCTCTGCCCCACTGCGAGTGTTAAGGACGTCCGCGGGACTGAGCCATCCCTTGCGTGCCACCTGTACACCGAACCAGAAGTCACGCAGGCCCTCAGTGTCGTGGGCATCCGGGTTGATACACACCGGGACTCCCATCTCCTTGGCGTACTTGCATAGACGCCAATCGAGGTCGAGCCTGTATGGTGATGCGTTGATCTCGACTGCCTTCAGCTCGCCCTCTGCGTTTAGCTCGCCCATCCTGCGCAGCACCGCATGCATGTCGACGGGGAATCCCTCCCTGCCCTGCAGTATACGTCCCGTGGGGTGCCCGAGGACTGTCAAGGTGGGGTCCTCGACCGCAGTAATCAGGGCCTCGGTGTTGGCAATCTCGTCGCGGGCCCTCCAGCTTCCCAGCGCGTGCACGCTACCAACCACATGAGAGAGTGAGTTTCGCACCTCTTCGGGGTAATCGAGGCTGCCGTCGACCATTATGTCGCACTCGCTGCCATGCAGCAGGCGGAAGTCTGTGCCCGCGTCTCGCCATCCCTCGTTCAGGGCCCTAATCGACTCCGCTTGGCCAGCCACGTCCGCCGCCGACACGCCAATCTGCCTGCCGCCAATATTCAGGACCTCGGAGTGATCAGCTATCCCGAGGAACTCCCAGCCCAAATCCATCGCCGCAGCGGCCATCTCCTCAAGCGACGCAGTGCCGTCCGAGGCGACTGTGTGGTTGTGCAGCGCCCCCTTGATGTCAGACGGCTCGATGAGGGCAGGGAGGCCTGAGCCGGACTCCGACGCGGCCTCAATCTCGCCCATGTCCTCGCGCATCTCGGGCGGCACCCAAGACATCCCTAGATGTCTGTAGATGTCGGCCTCCTCGGAGCATTCCAAGGTGTGCTTGGCGGCCTCCAGGCCTATGGCGTCGCCAGCAGCCTCCTCGGGGAAGAGGCCGAACTCGTTGAGTCTGAGGCCGCGGTCTATGGCGGCTTGGCGCATCCTGATGTTATGCTCCTTGGAGCCGGTGAAGTAGGCCAGAGTGAACGGAAACGTCTCAGGGGAGACTATCCTAACCTGGGCGTCTATGGTGGCGTCGCTGCTGCGCTCCTTCAGCGCCTCAGCCAGCTGCACGTCGATGCTGCCTCTGCCCGTCGAGCCCCCCAGCATGTCGGCCTCAAGTATCAGGCTCACTTTCGACTCGCCGTGACCCTTCACCTCTGCGATTCCTGGGAAGGCGAGTATGGCCTCGATGATCGAATCGTGGTCACCGGGCTGCGCCCCGACCACTATGTCCAGGTCGCCAATGGTCTCCCTGCGCCTGCGAGCGCTTCCAGCGAGCTCGGTCCTGACTACTCCCTCTATCCCGGAGACCCTGTCTTCGAGGGCTTGGCCATAGAGCAGGCCGACGTCCATCCTACTGCGTCCTTGGTATCGGCGCAGCAGATCGATTCCTTCGAGATACTTCTGCTGGCTCTTCTCTCCGAACCCAGATAGCGGCGAGATGTGTCCCATCTCGCACGCAGCCTTCAGTGACTCAATCGAGTCGACGCCGAGCTCCTCGTGCAGCGTCCTCGCTCGCTTCGGGCCTAGCCCGGGGATGCCCACTATCTCCATCAGCCCCGGAGGGACGCGTTCGTATAGCGAGGGGAGATCGCCCCAAGTGCCCTCTAGCACGGCCTCGCTGATGAGGCCGCCCAAACCCTTGCCGATTCCCTTGACATCGGTTATGCGTTCCTCGCTGACCACCGTGAGCAGGTCCTCCTCAAGCGAGGCGAGTGCTCGGCTCGCGTTCTGGTAAGCAATCACTCGGAATTGATTGGCCCCGTCTAGCTCGAGCAGGACCCCGACTTGCTCGAGAACCTTGACTATCTGCGACTTGGTGATGAAGGGGGGGCCTTCCGACCTCGCCTTCGGCAGACTCCATCCTGTCGACTTGACCACGTTGCCAACCAGTGGCCATTCGACTTGATTCTGTCCCTGTGGCTCAAGGGCCATCCCCAACATACTCAAGCGGCCCCGTACACGACTAGGCATGGACCCCGTCGGTTTGGCTGAGACGGCGTCAGTGGGGCTATGCAGCGTGGCTGTACTGCTATGGATGTCAATAGGGACTTTCTCGAGGACCGAGGCGGGTGAAGTGCTCGCCCAGCGGGTGATTGCCGCGCTTTGCATCGTATCTGCGGCACTGCTGTTTTCCCTACACTACATGGGAGGTGAACTCTGGGGCTCGAGGAACGTTGCGAGGCCGATGGCCGTGGTCGCCGTGATAGTGGCTCTGGCCGGAGCGATGAACATCAAGGGAAAGGACGTCCAAGGTGAGGCCAACCCGCACAAGATAGCGAAGATGCGAGCTGAGGAGGATTAGTCACTCGCCATCGAGCTTGTCATCGATGAAGGCGCGCATGTATGCCGGCAATTCCCCATTGGCGAAGATGACGTCCTTGACGTCTTCGAGCTTCATGAGCGAATAGTAGATCTGCATCGCAGTCATGGGGGTCGCGCTGCACCCTGTACAACCTCCCTCAAGCGAAATCATGATCACGCCATCAGTGGTATCCATGACATTGACGATTCCGTCGTGGGCATCTAGAACAGCTTGCACCGGACCGACCGAATCAAGGATTGTCTGCTTGTCTACCATGACTTCCCCTGCATGTCAGTCTAGGGGGTGGGCTTTCAACCAATTGCCCCTCGGCAGTGCATGGGCGCGGACACTCGGATACTGCTGGTCGACCTGCTGGTCGAGCGTGCCGCGTTCGGACACGGGGGCAATCAGGAGGTTGTCAGGCCATTCGCGGCGCGAGGTGATGTAGAGTTGCTTCTAGTCACACCGCAAATGCAGTCCTTCGAGGCCGGAGCGAAGTCAGAGGACGGCGCGGTCGCACTCTGCGAGGAGGATGTTCCGCACTGGGACGACGAGTTTCCTTTCTGGCAATCGACGAATGTGGAGCTCGGGGAGGGCAGAGATATCCTATTTCGGAGAATCGTCATGCCGATGCAGGAGGATGATGCTAGGATGGGCGAGTGGCTAGAAGAACTAGGCGTGGATGCTGTAGTCTGCAGCGGCTCTAGGCGAAACGTGAGCATGTGGGAGGATTGGATGGGGCCAACTGCCTCGTTGATGCGGGCATCTGCTCTTGCCGGCCGACCTACTCTAGGAATATGCTTCGGTCATCAATTGCTGTGCCACGCATTGGGTGCGGAAATCGAACGCGCTGATTCTCTCTCAAGTGGAATCTGGGATCTGAATCTGACAGAAAAGGGAGCGGATGACGAACTGCTAACATCACATCTGTCAGATGGATCTTGTGTAGCCGGACTATTCACTCATCAAGACCATGTGATGACAGTTCCAGACTCTTGCTCCCTACTGAGCTCGACTACTCACAACGGAGTGACTGCTGTTCGAGTTCTTGCTGACGATGGGAGAGCCTTACCCGCTTGGGGAATACAATTCCATCCTGAAGCAGCGCGCGCGAGAATCGAGCGTGCATACGAATGGGGTCACATCACCGATGAGGAGTACTCCTCATTCAAGGGCGAACATGACGGCGCTGGCATCCTCGAGTCCTTCGCATCCATCGTCCTAGGGGTCTGATTCGTCCGCCCCTTCGGGGCGGAGGCATGGCATTTGAATTATAAGCGGGTCTTGGGTCGGCGGGGCGACAGGTGAACAGTATGATTGAGATAGAGAACATCCAAGAAATCGGAGCAGGGACAGCAATAGTAGGACTACTGATTGCTTTCATGCTGTACAATAAGATCAACAAAATAGAGATTGGCAATCCAATTGTCGCAGATATTACCCAGCAGATTCAGAATGGCGCCATGGCCTTCCTGAATGCAGAATATAGGTATCTTGCCATATTCATCGCAGTGGTTGCTGCGTTGTTGTATGTCAATCCGGATACCGGATGGGAGACGGCAGTGGCGTTCCTCGCTGGTGCGGCGGCAAGCGTCGCCGCCGGTTTCAGCGGCATGCGCGCAGCCACCAGCGCCAATGGGCGCACGGCTATGGCCGCAGCTGAGGGTGGACAGCCCGCAGCACTTGCTGTTTCTTACAATGGCGGAGCCGTAATGGGTCTCTCTGTAGGGGGACTCGGACTTCTGGGCATCTCAGCAATGGCCATGTGGCTAGGCACCGGTGATGCTGTACAGAACATCGCTGGGTTCGGAATGGGTGCTTCGTCAATAGCGCTCTTCGCGCGCGTGGGGGGTGGAATCTACACCAAGGCCGCCGATGTCGGAGCTGACCTGGTCGGAAAGGTCGAGGCAGGAATTCCCGAGGACGATCCTCGAAACCCCGGCGTCATCGCTGACAACGTTGGCGATAACGTTGGAGATGTGGCAGGAATGGGAGCAGATATCTTCGAGTCATTCGTAGGCTCAATCATCGCTGCTATGGTAATAGCCCAAGCCTCTACTGACATGGGGGAGCACTATGTCATACTCCCACTCTTCCTCGCTTTCGTCGGATACGCCGCGAGCATCGTCGGTGTCTTTAGCATGGAACTGATGAAGGGAGGAGATGCTGCTGCTGCACTGCGGAACACTACTTTCATCGGCGCCATCCTATTCTGGATAGGCGGTTGGTTCGGAATCGGCTACCTCGGACTGGATACAGGCACCGACCCAATGATTGCAGTAATCATTGGTAGCATAGTTGGGATTACAATCGGAC
>ERZ724561.82-NODE-82-length-19168-cov-3.109290_pt1 | contig 19168 bp, 21 predicted proteins | sample MGYA00375855_ERZ724561 | MGnify/ENA primary metagenome ERZ724561 (study PRJEB28725, sample SAMN03264854) | marine sediment metagenome | biome: marine pelagic biome; feature: marine oligotrophic desert; material: ocean water | place: Pacific Ocean:North Pacific... | reverse complement strand
TACCAGGAAGACCAGGAAGAACGTAACCAGCTATACCGAGTCCAAGAAAAACAAAACCAGCAGCGTACAGTAAATAAACCTTTATTCTATTGATCATATGCTAATGTGTACCTACTGCTAGAACAGTTTAAATTGAATCCCAAAAGCCAATCATTCGTTCATTTAGACGTCGTCGCTTTATATATTGAAGGTAACTCAAAAAATCAAATCAGGATAGATAATGTCAAATATTAGATTAGAAGGAAAGGTAGCAGTCATTACCGGTGGCACTTCTGGCATGGGACGCGCTGCAGCAGAACTGTTCGCCAGCGAGGGTGCCAAAGTCGCCATAGCAGGTAGACGCATAGAAAAGGGAGAAATGGTGGTTAACACAATCAGGGACAATGGAGGGTCCGCAATATTTATACAGGCTGACGTCTCAAGTACGGAAGACGTGACAACCATGGTGGATAAAACAATATCCCATTATGAAACCATCGATGTCCTATTCAATAATGCCGGCATAAATAATTCAGGTGATGGTGATCCACACAATGAAGATGAGTCTGTGTTTGATGAAGTAATGGGGATCAATATTAAAGGAGCATTTCTATGTACGAAATATGTTGTGCCCCACATGATGAATAGGGGAGGCGGATCAATAATCAATAACTCTTCAGTTCTAGACACTAGGGCAAATTCTTCCTCGTCCACTTCTTATCATGTGTCAAAAGGTGGAATGGCAATGCTGACAAAAAAATCGGCCCTCTCGTATGCCAAGTACAACATAAGGGTCAACAGCGTACAACCTGGTGCAATTGCGACTGAAATGGCAGGAATAGATTGGGACGACTTACAGGACACGGAGCTAATTAATAATAGAAGAAAGTTGCAACCTCTTGAACGTATGGGACATCCGATGGATGTTGCCTACGCAGCGCTTTATTTTGCATCCGATGAGTCCAATTTTGTTACAGGTTCAAGCCTATTTGTGGACGGAGGAACAAGCGCTGTTTATGGAAATTAATAATGTGGATAAGTGGTAGAAGAGAAATCCAAGCAAAAAATTTAATTCTGGAATACCTACAATTTTTTGGTTTATATCTCTATAATCGAACAGTTGTGGTTACTACTAACTCTACATTTCGATTGAGAGACCAACATTGAATTTGAGAAAAGATCCCGATGAGGGATCGGATAGCGATCCAGAAGATAATACAGCTTCTTCTAGTACGAAGTTGAAACCATGGTCCGCATTCGAATTCTCTGGATTTCGTATGATGTGGATTTCTGGGGTCTCATCGTCAGTCACAATGCAAATGCGAAACATCGGTTTTGGTGTGTGGTTATATGAGGAAACAGGCTCCGGAGTGATGCTTGGGCTTCTCGGTGTAGTCCAATTAATAGCTCAAATGCCTGCAACTCTTTTTGGCGGAGCTTTCGCTGATTCGATGGACCGAAGAAAACTAATCACTTTCACTCAAAGTTTCAGTTTTATCCTAATCGCTTTAGCAACTATATTACTTTTAGCAGATCAATTAAGACCATGGCACATATATGGCATTGTTCTCATACTTGGCTTAACTAGCACTCTTGGGGGACCGGCCCGATCCGCGATAACAGCGAATATTGTGCCCACATCACATTTAATGCATGCAGTCACATCAAACACTGCAACATATCAAATCAGTTCCATACTAAGTCCGTTAATGTTCACGGCGGCCTATGAACTTATCGGACTTTCTGCAGTGTTCGTATTGGGAGTATGTACTTCTATACCCGCGACCCTGATGCCACTATTTGTGAAACTGCGTTATAGCCTCATGGAACAGGATAAAAAAACTAATGAAGCACCTATGATTCAAAGGCTGTGGGAAGGGTTTACCTTTGTTAGGACCCACCCGATATTGCCGGGCCTATACGCGATGGACATAGGAGTCACTGTAGTCAGCTATTACAGGGAAATTATGCCACTTATCGTGGATAAACTTTTTAGACAAGGAGCCTGGGCCATAGGACCTTTGACGGCAGCAAACTCGCTTGGGGGAGTTGCAGGGAGTTTCCTGGTCTTATTCATGGCCAACTTCAGAGCCAAAGGAATGCTGGTTCTATATGCTACGAGTATTTACGCTATCTTGCTATTTGCATTTGGATCACTACAATTTTTGCCCGGTAATCCGGTTGTTCTGCTAGTTGTAGGTGGTGCAATAATATCTGGGCTGGGCATGACCGACGCCATAGGAATGACAACTCGGCAAACAACTGTCCAACTAACAACTCCGGATAACATGCGAGGAAGGGCTGTTAGTTTTCATTCCTTCTGTGCCATGTCTGCCAACAATATTGGTACTTTTGAAGTAGGTTACATGTCATCCAGAATTGGAGCAGGTAACACAATGCTACTCGGTGGAGTCGTTTCTGTGATGGTCGTTATAGCCGTTTGGAGGCTTATTTCCGGTCTCAGAAATTACCGGTACCCATAGTCTTCAATTTACAGGATGGCGAGGGCTGGGTGTGGACGCGGAGGATTTTGACCCTCTATTATTTGTTCCTGATGTCTATTAGACAGTACTTCGAATCTTTCAGCAGCGTCTAAAACCATTGGGAGTAGACTGGATTCACCACAACTGGGGGCGGTATGTATTGGCTGTGAAAGTTGCCACCAAAGAGCTTGTTCTATCTCCGGCTGTTCACGATGCGCATCATACCAGGTCCCAATATCAGGGGTTACTCCTTCCCATCCACCCCGTGCAAGCATTTTTATAGCTTGAATCCCGACGTCTTTCTTATTACAGATTCTTATTAACTCTTCGGCGTGACACCGGTATTCGGAATTCTTATACATCGCCGCATTAACCGGGAACATTACAGTATCAAACTCATATCTACTCAATGCTTCTATATGAGTTCGAGGTACTGAAGGGCCATGACCAGTTATACCGATCCATTGGGTTAAACCTTGCTCTCTCATCTCTATAAGAGTCTGAAGTGCCCCGTCATCAGAAGTCACTGTATCCAACGTAGCTATGTCTATCACTGAATGGAGTTGAAAAAGATCAAATGAATCTACATTCATTCTATGCATTATGTCTTCCACGTTTCTCCATGCATCGTCTCTAGTTCTCATAGGTGTCTTCGCTCCCAGAAACATTTTGGATCGAAGGTCAGGCATCCATGGAGCTACTCTTTCCATAGCATTCGCATAGCCGGGAGCTATATCTATATGATTAACGCCATGCTCGAGCGAGAGTTGTATAACGTCGTCTGCAGAGTCTTGATCTAATTTACCTATCGAATAGGATCCAAAGGTGACAACACTACTTAGATGCTCTGTTTTTCCGAGTCTTCGTTTTTCCATTTTTGCCAGCTCCCTAGGGATATAAAATGCACGATTTAAAATAGTATTATGCTAGTATAAACGTCTCTCCCGAACACCAATCTAATTGCCTCAATACTATGCCCAGCCTATGAGCATATCATCAGCAACGGAGTATCATCTTTTGCCTGTTTCGATATCTGCAACTGAACTTGCAAATTATGCGTCAAGGTATCCTTGTCTACGATGCGCCTGGATAAAGATGCACGTCAAAGATCTTCCTTACCAATCATTTCCTGCAATATTCAGCACCATAGACTCCTTTACTAAGAATTCCATTAAGGCATATTTTGACACCCATAAAAAACTCCCTGACTGGCTCTCTGATCTTGGGGAAATACATTCTTTCATCAAACCCCCAGGCTGGAGAAAATTTTTTCGTATTGATGACAATACCGAAGTTAGTGTCAGAGGAGAGGCAGACGCAATCTTTAAATTGAATGACGGGGCATACCACATAGCAGATTATAAAACCTCTAAATATAATCCAGAACGTACCTACGCTTTGGATTCTTACGAAGTACAACTTAACGCATACGCTTGGATAGCAGAGTTAGCTGGATTCTCCCCGGTAAACAAACTTTCCCTTATATTCATGGAGCCCGACAATAGTAGGGAATCCGTAGAAAATGTAAATTCATTCTCATCTCAAGGATTAAATCTTGGTTTTGTGGCGAGAATCGTTCCCGTAAAAAGGCATCCTGAGAACTTAATACCACCTCTACTTGAAAAAGTCCGTGCTGTATATGAGATGAAAACGCCTCCAGCTCCTAGAGGTCGATGTCGTGAATGTCGGAACTTAGATAACTTGATAGTGAGAATCGCAACAGGAATAGATTAATGTCCCCTTCTAACCGAAACAATAAATCGTTTACTTGGCTGGGAGTGTTTGGACATCCAGATGATGAAACTTCGGCTAGCGCTGGGACCATGGTCAAATGGATAGAAGCAGGAAACGAAGTCTACATAGTGACTGCTACAGGTGGAGAAGAGGGGACTTTGGGAACCGGCGGGCAGGTAATCGAACGGAATAAACTAGGTTCAGTTCGAGAAGCTGAACTAAGAAAAAACTTAAATATGTACGGGGCCAACCCTCCTTTCTTACTCAGGTACAGAGACCAGGACTTGGACAAGGAAGATCCACATATTTTGTCGATGAAGGTGTTGGACATAATCCACCTGGTAGAGCCTGACATAATCGTTACATTTGGACCAAGTGGCATATCAAATCATCCAGATCATATTGCCATACACAAAGCCACCCTTTTAGCTTTTGAGGCATACATGAAAAGCACTCAGACCCGCGAAAAGCCAATTCTAATGTTTCCTTCGATCCCTCAGGATTTAGCTCAAGAATTTGGCCTTGACCTAAGCGATGAGGAAAAAAAGCTTGACATAATTGTCGACATAACAAGCTCCATAGATATGAAAGTAAAGGGTCTTAGAAACTACCAGAGCCAGGAGGACGCCCAAGAATTAGCTAGTAGATTTTCTGAGCAGGAACAGCACAGAGAGAGTTTTGCAGTTAGTGAACTAACGACGGCTAATTGGGAAGATTCCAATTTGGTCCGATATCTAAATAACCTTTAAGCGCTCATCATTCACCGTGGTTATGAATCCTGTTTCACTTACTTAGTAAAGCTTCGTTAGTACGAACTAGAACTAAAACAGAAGCTCCCATAGCAAATATGGCTGCAGTGATGAAAAAAGCCGTAGCATAGCTACCTGTCTGGTCAAAGCTTTGACCCGCTATGATAGGTCCGACGAATGCGGGAACTGCTATAGCAATAGAGACAAACCCCATTATCGTGCCAAAATGTTTGACGCCAAATGAGTCTAATACCAGCAAATTATATAAAGCTCCGTATGCCCCAAAGAAAAACCCCATAAATGGGACTACCAACCAGACCGGAAGTCCGTCTCCAGCATAGACGAGCAAAGCAGCGAAAACAGCTTGCCCAGCCAAATCAATAATAGTCGCAAGTTTTGCTCCATACCTGTCGGAAAACATTCCAAACAAAAATTTCCCCGCCATTCCGCATGTCGCAAAAATACTAATCGCAACCGCGGCTGTCGCCTGGGTAACTCCATTTTCAATTAAATGGTGTGAAACCTGAGGCAATAAAGCGCTGTAAGTAAAACTCCCACACATCACTCCTATAACAATTGCGTAAAAACTACGCATTTTTAGAACATCCCCCAATGTGTAACTGGCAGGAGTTATTTCCAATGATTCTTGATCACCAGAAGAAGCTGTCAGGGTTTCAGAGGGGTTACGGACTATTAAGAAAGAATATATTGATACCAATATTCCGAGTATTCCTATAACGGCATATCCCATCTTCCAGCTGTATAGAGAAACTAAGAAGGCCACTAGGGGTTGAATAGCCATGCCGCCAAAATTATTCCCCATAACCGTGACTCCCAATACCTTCCCTCGATTTTGGGGAAACCACATCCCAATAAGTTTCCCAGGAGGTAACGCAGCGGACCCCACTACCGTAAGTGCCTGGACAATACTCAGAAAATACCAATGCCAAATACCGCTCATAAATACTCTTGCCAAATAACTAAATCCAAAAACGGCAAGTGAAAAAGACATAATATTTCTTGATCCATATCTGTCTATCATCATTCCTACAAATGGTGAAACGAAGTTGCCAACTGCCAATATAGAAAGAGAGAATGCTATCTGAGTTGTTGACCACCCGAATGAGTCTTTGATCGGTTCAACAAAGTGCCCGAACGAATATTGTGATCCGCCTATTGCCACAGAACATGCCAAGAAGCAGGCTAGAGCTATACCCCACCTTCTTTCTCGGGCAGATGAGGCTAAAGTTTTAAGAATGTTTTCAGTCAAAATTTATGACTTTCAGCGCTGACTTACCCAGTACCCACTCAATCTCCTCGGGAGTTGTAAATACAGGATTTTCCCTCGCGCCTTTCAGGGAATTTCTGTATCCCTCGCGACCACTCACCGGTGGGTAATCGCTGCCCCACATAATCCTATCTACACCAAAAGAGTCTTTGGCCATCTCCACCAAAGGAGGAACATCATCAAAAAAGTCGAATCCAAAATCCTGCGGCAACACATTCGGGCGATTAACTATTTCTCCCAGCCCATGAATCTTGATGTATACATTCGGATAGTCGGAAAGAGTCAGTGCCTTTTTAAATTTTTCGTACGGATGAGATGGGCCGGGGCCATTTAGTGGGAATGCGGAGGACTCTCCTCCACCCGCCAAATGTTCCATAATGATTGGCATGTCGGGAAATTCAGACACAACAGAGGCAAACTCATCTGAAGCAAACTGCTCCACGCTCCCCATACACGTGATAAACATGCCCAGCTCATCTGCCTTCCGCCACAACGATAATTTATCTTCTCCAAGTGTTCTACTGTCAGGTGTCAGTCTAACACCAACGGCACCCTCAACTCTGTGACGTTCAAGATCTCCCAATGGGTCCAATGAAGTAGTATCGACTATGACAGCAAGTGCAAATTTACCAGGAAAGCGTTTCCGGCAGTCGTACAGATAAGAGTGGTCATAGTGTCCAAATTCAGGCATTCCATGCTGCACTAATAACGCCTTGCTGACCCCATTAAGTTCCATCTGGTAAACCAACAGCTCAATTGGCTCAAACCAGTTGGGTCCGGCATGGGTGTGGGTGTCTATAATTAACATCCTCTTTCCTGTTCAGCGTTTAAGGAATATCCTTCACACAGTTATATTTTTCATAAATAGGTTATGGTACAGAGTCAAACTGATATATTTTCCCTGCTATCAACAAGGATACCCCAGCTAAACGTTGTTAAACACTTAAGTGGAAAGTGTCCACTCAAAAATAAACCTATATACAGGAGCAACATATGCCAAAATTCGTATTCATGCCACCTCAAGATGAACTTAAGCGAGAGTTCGCAGCACGGCTCTCAGATATAGAGTCTGAACTAGAAATAGTATCTCCAGAAACCGATGAAGACGCATTGAATGAGCTCCGTGACGCAGAAGCTGCTATGGGTTGGATTCCGCCTGAAGCGCTGAAGTCAGCTGAAAAAATTGAGTGGCTTCATAACCCTGATGCGGGACCTTTTTTCGGGTATTACTATGAAGAGCTATGTAGACACTCTCTTACAATAACCAATCCTCGAGGAATTTACTGGGATCACATCTCACACCACATATTGATGTTTGTCCTTGCTTTATCACGCGGGCTCCCATGGTATGAAGATTCCCGTAGAAAAAGAATATGGGGGAAAGATGCTAGAAAAAGTCCTTATATTTTCCTTGGTGACGCGACTGCACTAATAAACGGGGTAGGTGGAATTGGCCATGAAACGGCACGACTTTGTTTAGAACTTGGCATGAAAGTAATAGGAATTGATCCACGACCTGAATACGATCTTCCAGGTGTAGAACTGCACACACCGGATGAGTTGGACGATCAGCTTCCCAAAGCGGATTTCGTCATCACCACAGTGCCGCACACGCCGGACACAGAGAGAATGTTCAATGCTAAAAGATTTAAGCTTATGAAGAATTCAGCCTATTTCATAAATGTAGGGAGAGGAAAAGTTTGCGCAATTGACGATCTGGCGGATTCCATCGAATCTGGTGAAATCTCGGGATGTGGACTGGATGTATATGAAACTGAACCTTTGCCATCAGACCACAAATTATGGGGTCTAGAAAATGTTCTTATGACCCCTCACGTCGCAATTGCCGATGCCGAAAATATGGCTGACAGAAGATTCGAAATTTTGTTAGAAAATGTCCGTAGGTATTTGAAGGGTGAAGAATTGAACAACAAAGTCGATAAGGAAAAATGGTACTAATAAATTCATATTTAGAAATAATTTTGTAAATCAGGAGAACGATGTGGCAGAACTAAGATCGAACAAAGTAAAAGAAAGCCTCTCTGCTGGGAAGATAGTCACTGTTCCCATGGGACCAATGAGCTCAGAGCTGATAGAACATTTTGGCCCTTTGGGATTTGATGGACTATGGTTGGAGGGAGAACATGGACCTGTAGACTTTGACAATATCCCAGACCTCACAAGAGCATGTGATCTCTGGAGTATGACTCCAATAGTCAGGGTTTATCAAAATGAGCCGGCGGTTATCTATCGGACAATGGACCTTGGAGCACTTGGAATATGCGTGCCACATATAAATACAAAAGAAGAAGCACAGGCGGTGGTTGAAGCCACAAAGTTTGCACCTATAGGTATGAGAGGCTCTTTCACCAGTAGGCAGGGAATAGGGGTAGACGACTATTTGAACAAAGCTAACGACCAGACAATGTCAATCATATTAATTGAAGACATTATTGCTGTTAACAACCTTGATGAAATACTGGAAGTTAACAATATAGACATCTTCTATGTCGCCCCTGGCGATCTGGCACAATCCATGGGCCTGACTGGTGGAGCAGGTAGTCCAAAAGTAAATGATGTTGTGGATGGTGCTCTAAAAAAGATCACGGCGGCAGGAAAAACGGCAGGCACCCTAGCTTCCGAAAATACTTTACCCCACTATATTGATGTGGGTGCTCGCTTTTTTTCTTTTAGCTGGCTACCTTGGCTTTCCGATGGAGCAGAAGGAATCCTTAAAACAGTTCAGGCTTCAAATTAATTAAATATCAATTTAACCCTTACTGTCACAAATATCTCAAGGACCGGTGAAGTAGTCCCACATTCTCTCGCCGAGGGATACGCTTGTCTCGATATCTATCTCTAATAGATATCTTTCAGATACAAGTGCCTCGGCAGAGGCTCTTACTTTAGACAGATATTCGTCACGGTTGGTATACCTTGCCTCTATTGATGGTCTTGGATCTCCAGTCGTCAGCCTGTCAGACTCCGTTGCAGGAAAAGGTATTGTGCCACCGGCAAACATAAGTAACTGACCCTCACCACCTATGTCTGCATGTCTTAGAGTCCATCCCGTATGAGCAGCAACCGGTACGGAAATTTCAGGGGAAATTATCCCCCCTATTTCGTTTCCATCAGAATCTACCATAGGCACTAGACCTCCAAACGCATTTCCTATCTCTGGAGGCAATATCCTGGGATGCTCATCTTTTTCATCTGCTGAAAACTCGCGACGCCTCGGAATCGCATGTCTGTAAGGATAGTTAGACCCAGGAATAGACGAGAAAATACTTATCAAGTCCGACGTTGGTACCAGGGTGCCATCATCAATCCGTGGATGCTTTGACTTCGGTGGATCTATCCCCTCTGTAACCCATAAATCGAGATTTACGAGGCATGCTCTGAGCAACGGAGAATAATCTATAACGCTCCTGATGTTTTGAGCTCGCTCCGCCCCTGTAACAATCACCCCGTGATCAGTTGGAGGCCATACTCCAGTTCCATGCTCTGTTCCAGCAAAATGGAACACCCTAACATTTTTCCCTTGCTCTATATCCATCCGACCATCAGGGTCAGTATGGAGTAATGACGCATCCGCCCTATGATATTCAGCGGAACTGTTCGTATACATAACTTTCAACCGGCTCCCTCTTTCGTCCAATCTTTGGTGTAAGGACCCAGTCTCCTCTGTCTCTAGATCAGTCTGTTCAATGGAAGCAAATGGAAACAATTGGTGCATCATATTGTTGCGATCTTTTGAATTCTGGCCACATCTTTGATTGAATTCTCCTCGCATACCGCCAGCAACATTAGCGATTATGCCGTCCATGGCCTCTCTGCCGGATTCATCAAGATTAAAGTCATTGTGAACAAATGTCCTTAAAAACCTGCCGGTTTGTGACCTCCCATAAGCATAGGATTTACGAATCCCCGGCACGGGACTATCCACAGATGAAGAACCATATTTAAACCACGAGACACAGTCGCGAAGAGCAGCGAAACTAAGCCCAATTACTGGCGCACCGAGAGCTGTATAAGTTACTTGGTAAAGACGCCCTTTCTGGAAACCTTCTCTGGAACAGATATAATCCGGGTCAGGATGGTACTCGCCGTTACTATCAATTCTCCCAAAGCGCCAATCATCCCTCGGCATCGTCTCGGCAGGGCCATCCGGCATATCTCGAATTTCCACTAATGCATCCGACTCATTTAAGTCATAAGCCTGATAAGGCTTATGGTTTTTATCTGAGAGCAGAAAATTGTGAGTGTCCTCGGGGGATTGCAGCTGCATATATACTTTGTCCTTCAGCCTCGATCCACTTGGATCGAGCGCCTCTGGACCTCTCATAGTAATCAAAGCTTCATGAGGAGGAGCATCGAGTTGCCATCCGCAAGCCACCACAACATACCCCATCTCCATGAGTAACCCATCACCAAGGTCCACTTCCACATCCACAGGCGTGGTCTTATCTATAACGGGCCGAGTACCCATATTGAAGTTTGGAAGTGCAACTCGGTTTCCTCTGTTAACAACATCAAGCAATAGCTTTCCAGATATTTTTGATAAATCCACCGGCCGTATTATCGAAATGTCTGAATCAAAAACTACCTTGCCTTCCTCATTTCTTGGTGCTAAATCTATATCTGTTATACGCGTATTGGCGACATTCGACGGGTCAATTTCAAAATTTAGTTTCCCTCTTATCTCTTCGTACTGACCTACGCTTCCAAATCTTTTCCCGTCACTGAGTATTCTCTGAAAAATTTGATCCAGACCGGTTACAGGCATATATATACTCCTCTCTCTTCGAAGAATTACTTTCTTCATCAGCATTCTAATGGTCCCGTCTATGTTAGGGTAGCCATCACCCAGTTTTAGGAGCCATCTATGCCAAATTTTGTAACTTTCGGGGAAACTATGGTCCAGTACAATGCAGAGTACTCTGGTCCATATGATCCAGATGGTAAACACTTAGCTGATATAGCTGGTGCAGAATCCAATGTTGCAGTCAATCTTCAAAAAGTCAGTGCAGAGAAAGTAAAGACGACCTGGATAAGCAGACTAGGTGATGATGCGTCCGGCAAGTTGGTTCACAAATATCTTTCCCCAAGAACCACGGTAGTAGCGCCATTGTTAAGTGGAGAAAAAACGGGAACCTCTTTCCTAAATCATTACGTAACTAAGGAAATGGAAAATGAACACTTAAAGGTTTATCAGAGAGAAGGAAGTGCAGCCAGTAAACTAACCTACGATGATGTAGCACCCTATCTTGCAAACGCTGATATCGTTCGTGTTACAGGGATTACCCCTGTCTTAAGTATAATCTGCCACGATACAGTCGTTGAGGTTCTGAAAAAATGTGATTCCTTAGGTATTCCAGTCTGTCTAGATGTAAATTACCGTGACCAACTCTGGAGCCCAGATGAAGCCAAAAATGTTCTCCAGTCATTAATTCCCCTAGCTACAATATTCAAACTTGGGCTCGATGAAGCTGAGATTATATGGAACGAATCACTGTCGGCCAGCCAATACGCTAAACGGTTTCATGTTAAACCAGAGCAAATATCTATTGTCACCAAAGGCTCCTCAGGTGCCGTCCTGTTCGATGGCCAAAATCTCATAACTCAGGAAAGTTTACCCGTGGATGTAGTCGACCCCGTAGGAGCAGGAGACGCATTTGTAGCAGGGTTTTTAAATGGTATTTTTGAGCACGAAATATCTCCCAAACACCTCCTAACCCTAGAAGCAACCCAGAGAAAATCAGTTCTGCTGCAGGCCCTACGAATGGGGGTTATTTGCGGGGCGCTAACATGCACCCGAAGAGGAGATACGTCGGCTATGCGAAACGCAACCGAAGTTCAGAGTCATCTCAATTCAATACAGTGGCGTTAAATCGATTGAGGAAATAGAATCAAATGCCAGAGACTACAGAATTGTGTAGCAGAATTTACCATTTTTACAAAAGGAGCGATGAGAGTGTATAGGATCAGAAGAGTTTACAGAACAAAGCCTGGTGAGGCAGCGAACGTCGCCAAATTGGTTTACGCCCAAGCAAAGCTTTACAGAGACGCAGGTCATCGAGGGGATTTCACTGTCTCATATAACGGCTATACCCTGCCAGGAGAACAAAATATTGTGATTCTGGAATGGACTGATGACAAAATTATGTCTCCAGGTCGGGAAGGTAACAATATTCCGCCAGAAGTTATGGAAGCTGGGATGAAATACAGGCCCTTGTTAGAAGAGCAACGTATTGAATTTTATGAGATGGTGGACCCCTCAAGCATGGGAGATGAGTAACCAAACTGATGCATGATATCGGAAGAGATTTTCAATCTGGAAATCTTAGGCCGGAATTCATCAAAGCTCCTGATGGTTCAGAGATACGGCTGCTCCACGAATTACATATGGGTGGAATGTCAGAATGTACCTTACCCCCAAATAGAGTTTCTGTGGCAATAAAACACAAAACAGTGGAGGAGATCTGGCTATGTACAGCCGGCAAAGGTGAAATATGGAGGTCTCAAAACGGTGTGGAGGAAATTCTACCGCTAAGCCCAGGAGTATCTCTGACCATACCTCTCAACACGTGCTTCCAATTCCGTAATCCGTACTCTGAACCATTGAAAATAGTGATTGCAACGATGCCTCCTTGGCCAGGTGACTCGGAAATTAGTGAAGTTCAAGGGCCATGGAAAACAGATAAACCTTTTGACAAAGCAAGCGCGGAGACAGCAAATTGAAAAATTACGATATTGTGATTTCAGGGGGCCGAATAATAGATCCTGACTCCGGAATGGATTCAGTGGGAAATGTGGCCATTTCTGACGGAAAAATCGCCGAAATTAGTCTCTCAGAACTTTCGGCGGAAGAGACTATCAACGCGGAGGGCAACGTGGTGTGCCCCGGCTTTATAGATCTGCACTGTCATCCACAAGACACAGAGATATTTGAAGTGCAAGCGAAAGACGGAGTTACAACAACCTTAGAGTTGGAAGTAGGAACTGGCGATATATCCGAGTTTTATTCCCGATGGAAGGGAAATGCCGCCGTAAATTATGGAGCAAGTATCGGGCACATACCGGTGCGAATGAAAGTAATGGATGATCCCGGAACCTTTCTACCGTCAGGGGACGCGGGAAGAAGAGAAGCCACAGACCGAGAGATACAAGAAATGAAAACCCTTATAAGAAAAGGTTTGGATCTCGGTGCACTAGCAGTTGGATTCGGGCTTGACTACACCAGAGGTGCCAGCAGATGGGAAGTAATAGAGATGTTTAAGGTTGCTGCGGAATACGGTGCCTCTTGCCATGTTCATTTGAGAGGCAAAGGCCACAAGGAACCGTCCAACTCCATAGAAGCATTAGAAGAAGTACTGGCAGTGGCTGCTGTAACAGGGGCCCCGCTACACGTAGTCCACCTAAATAGCACAGGCATGAGAGCGGTGCCACAGCTTCTTGAGATGATTTCCGGCGCCAGAGAAAGAGGTCTTGATGTAACGACAGAGTGTTACCCATATACTGCAGGAATGACGAAGATAGAGTCGGCTCTGTTTGATGAAGGTTGGCAGGATCACTATGGAATAGATTATGAACAGTTAATGAGGCCAGACACGGGAGAATATTTAAATTCCAATTCATTTGCAAAATACAGGGAAGAGGGTGGATGGGTAATAGCATTCTCGACCCCAGAAGTTTCAATGAGCGCCGCAGTACAAAGCCCTCTTACAATGATAGCTACGGACAGCATAATAGAAAATGGCAAGGGGCACCCCCGAACCGCCGGATCGTACACTAAGGTTCTCGGAGACTACGTCCGTAACAAAGGAGAGCTCGAATTATCTGAGGCAATATCTAAAATGACCATAATGCCAGCACGACGTCTAGAAAACAGATCACCAAGTTTCCTTAAAAAAGGGCGCGTTAAAGTCGGAGCTGATGCGGACCTAGCAGTTTTCAATCCTGACACAGTGATAGACCAATCCACTTATACGGATCCCACCAAGCCACCAATAGGAATGAATCATGTGATAGTAAATGGCATTCCCGTTGTAGCAAACGGGCAACTAGAACCTGGAGCCTACCCTGGAAAAGGAATATTGGGCAATCTAAAAGGAGAGTGAAATGAGTGTCTATTCAGTAAGTAGCATAACGGTAAAAGACTGGAACATATACAAAGAATACATGGAGAAAGTCCCAGCAATAATAGAAAAACATGGGGGAAAATATCTGGTAAGGGGTGGAGATATACTTTCTGACGATACATCCTGGGGACCTCAACGAGTTGTAATACTAGAATTCCCAGACATAGAGCAGATGAAAGCCTTCAGGGATTCGGAAGAATATAAACCTGTAGCTGCATTACGTCATAAAGCAGCAGACTCCGAAGGATTTGTAGTTATGGGACACGACCAATAGTTTTAATAATATTTTGAGGACTTTAAGAAACTTCTGGAACTACCAAATCAAATATAAGATTGTATTCTGAAAAAGAAACTGTTACTGCCACTTCAGCTTCTCCCAAACCCGAAAGCCCGGGAAGTCCCAACGTATCAGAGGCAAACAAGCCTCCTTCAATTATTGTGAATTGGGCATAAATTTGGCCAATCCTATGGTGAGTCTCGTCAACCATGATAGAAATATTGACATCGGCTACTTCGTAGAAATGAGCGTCTTCTCCCGCACCCAGAAGACCGACCGTCGTTAGATCAGAAACCTGTTGTGACACAAACAGTTCCACCTCACCAACAGGACTTAATTCTTTAATCTCATACGGCAAAGATAAAATTTGTGATCCCTCACCTCTCTCCTGCCAAAACATAGGTGAAATAAGACCGACAGCAAAATTAGAATTCTCTACCCAATATTCTGAAGCGGGATCTTTTGAAAAGATACGATCATCATTTTGAAAAGACTCAAATAAAAAAGATAACCCCATCAGGCCCGTGGAAAAAGATGCCGTCGCATTATCGTTTTCTACAATGCCTTCAGCTGCCAAAGGAACCGTAATTTTAATGCCTCCGGCGTCCAACTGAGCCTCTCCCTCCAAAAAGTATTTATAAGTAGTCACGTTTGACATTGATTCGATAGTACTCGCCAGAACATCAGCAACGTCTAAGGCGAATTCAGGAGTAATAGCGACTGGAATCGGACTGGCTGTAGGAGTAAATGTTGGAGTTGGGATTGGACTGGGAGTGGGTGTGAATGTGGAAGTTGGAATTGGTCTGGGGGTAGGTGAAGACACTGGAGTTACAGTTGATGTTGGGTCCCATGTCTGGAGATATATTGGACTTAGTTCCTCAGATTTATCTTCCTTATTCCGATCACATGCTGCTCCCACACTGAAGGACACAACTAACAGTATTACGAAAAAGACTTTCATACCTTTATTAAATCATGACTTTCGACCAAAAAAGTCAATTTATAGATACTAAATCATCAAACCGACTATTTTAGTACCTCAGGGTTAAGACAAGCAGGCATGGGTTGTCCGTTTAAATAAGCAATGATGTTGTCCGCAGCCATTAGGCCCATGCGTCTCAGTGTAGCCGCACTTGCGCTTGCTATATGGGGAGTAATGAGTACATTTTCCATTCGAACCAACGGATCATTCGGTTCTATGGGCTCTGGAGCTGTAACGTCCAGTGCTGCCCCAGCGATATCTCCATTGATAAGAGCCTTACGAAGGGCGTCAGAATCCACAGTGCCTCCTCTTGAGGTATTAATGAGATACGCTTCCTTTTTCATGAGAGACAGCTCTTCCGAGCCAATCAGATTTTGTGTTTCAGGCCCTAGAGGGACATGAACTGAAACATAATCCGAACTCGATAAAAGATCACCCAAGTTAGGAGTCCATTTCAATCCATACTTGGCTTCTTCTTCAGGTTTGCGACTCCTTGAATAATACAAAATATCCATATCAAAACCACTCGCCCTCTTGGCTACAGCGGTGCCAATAAGACCCAGTCCGATCAAACCAAGGGTCTTTCCATAAACATCAAGCCCCAAATATGGCGTCTGGTCAAATATCTTCCAATCTCCTGCTATCACCTTTCGATTGGAACGAGTTACTTGTCTAGCAAGCGAGAGCATTAACCCAAAAGTAAAGTCGGCACACGACTCATGTAAAATTCCAGGTGTGTTCCCTATCGCAACGCCGTTATCCGTAGCAGCTGAAACATCTATATTGTCGACCCCAATAGCACGGGTTCCCACAACTTTAAGCCTGTCTGAATGAGCAAACACCTCCGCATCCATTAAATCGTTGGACTCAATCATCATTCCATCGAACTCTCGTGCTTTCTCCATAATAATTTCTTTAGGTGCTGGTGCTGGATCCTCCCAAACTTCAATTTCAAAGTTCTCACGAAGTTTTTCAATAGCGTCAGGCACGATTATTCTACTTATATAGACTTTTTTTACTGACATGCTTTGCCTTCCATTCTGTTATCAAATACTTAATCCTGATTAAAAGGGTCCAAATTATACCAACCCAGTATAAGATTGGTCGCCAGTGAAATCTTTACTAAACTTGAACTCAAACAAAAATCCAACCGATGCCACCAGGAGTCAACCCGTTTACCAATGGGTTATGCTCGGTGGAGTATGGTTGGCATATTTCTCCTTCGGAGTAGTACAAGGAGGAATACCTCCGCTTGTGACTCCCGTGAGTCAGGACCTGGGTCTAAGCAGATCTGCCATGGGCACAGTTCTCGGAGCTTGGCCTTTCATCTACATAATAGTTGCCATTCCAGCAGGAGCCTTGATCGATCGCTTCAACCTTAGGCTAACTATAGCTTCAGGAGTGACCCTGATAGCATTATCTGGCTTTCTGAGATCCATTGCAGTCGACTACCCCACTATGCTTATCGCGGTGATGGTATTCGGTATAGGGGGACCTTTCATATCGATAGGTGCCCCAAAACTAATAAGTACCTGGTTTGATAAGAATCAACGCGGTCGTGCAATGGGAATTTACCTGACAGCCCCGGCTCTTGGAAGAATATTAGTGTTATCCACTTCTAATAGCATTCTAATGCCAATCCTCCAATACAGCTGGAGATGGACCTTGTCCGTATTTTCAGGGGTAGCTCTGGCAACCGCTATCGTATGGCTAATAATCGCTAAGGAACATCCTTCAAACTCAAGCGATGAGAAAAGTAAAGATCTGTTGGGAAGCATGAAAGTCTTTCCGGAACTGTTAAATATTTCCTTAATAAAAATCACACTTCTGATCGTTCTAGGTATGTTTCTATTCAACCACGGCACAAATAACTGGATGCCAGCAATACTTACAGACAAAGGAATTTCCCTTTCCCGTGCCGGAACCCTAGCCGCTATTCCAGTGGCCATGGGAGCAATAGGAGCGGTAGTGGTCCCGCAAATAGTAAAAGCAAGCAGCCGAAGAAAGTTCCTAATTCTAGGCTTTCTAATAACAGCCTCCACATCGGTATTCCTTGTTCTTCTAGATAGCGGGCCACTCTTGTGGATGAATCTAGCGCTGCAGGGGGTAGCCTCCAGGGGAATCATGCCCATTATCATGTTGCTGCTGATAGATGCTGCAGGGTCCCAAAAAACTGGGGCAGCCGGAGGTCTCTATTTCACCTCAGGAGAAATCGGGGGTGTTTTAGGCCCCGTTCTATTGGGAATCTCATCGGACTTGTTGGGAGGATTCAATACGGGGCTATTAGTACTTTCAGCTATGTGCGTACTGCTAGGATTGGGGTCAATAGCTTTGAGGAATACCGCAGAACAAGCGCTAACAAAAAAAGACTAAAACTCAAGAAGTAGTTATTTTTGTGTATCGATAGCATCCATGATTTGAACATAGGTGGGTACAGAATACTTTCTTAAATGCTCTCTACCTTTCGAATCAAAAAACAAAAAAGTGGGGACAGTGTTAGATCCAAATTCATTTTTGATATAGGTACCAAGTTCACTATGAACGCTTATTCTTACAACCTTGCATTCGTCCTTGATACGGGATTCTAACCTGTCAACGGCAGGTTTCATGGCTAGGCATCCAATTCAATAATCAGAGTAAAGTTCCACCAACATCGGAGCACCTGAAGAGAGAGCATTATCCCATTCACCCCTTGTGTCGATCAGACTAGATTTAGATGACTGAGTAAAAAAGAAAAGCAGAGCCCCAATACAAAAGAAAACCAGAGATAAGGTTCCCCACTTCCAATCAAGAGCTCTTGAAACAACAATCCATGATACGGGTCCGATGAATAAGAGTGCGAACACCAGAGAGTACTGGTTTATGAGAAACCACATTGTGTTCCCTCGAAAATACCTCTTATCAAACTTTTCATAAAATCAAAACGGGCTGTCCGATAGTCAGCCCGTTTTGAAATTGTACTTAGACGGTTAGATCTAGTCTGCAGCCGCCATATCGTGCCCACAGCACATTGGTGACTTTATTTTGCCACAACCATTTGAACACTCTGCAACACCAACAGTTGTACCGTCATCCTTCTCAATATTCACATGGGTCAATTCGGTACCGCACTTCCCACAACTAATAGGATGAACTTCCATACCGCAGTCACCACAACTATATTTCGCCATTTGATCCTCCTACAGGATATCAATTATTCCTGAAAACTATTTATTGAAGAAAGTTTATCGGGATAACAAACTCAGTGTCAATTTCGTACCAAGGGGTAGCTCAAATTATTGAAATTCCAAAGATCTGTAGAGGGCACTTACCTTGAGCATGGAAAAAGTCTAGAATAGGCTTCCTCAACAACGACGATTAATTAGGAATAAATCTTTTAAGAAAAGTATGGGAGGAAAATATGTCTGACGAGCCATTGAGAGTAAGTTACGGCGAATTTGTCTATGAAAGTGTCCCAGGATGGGCTCCCCTACCGGATGGAGGGGAATGGAACCATGTTGTGGGAGTGGCAGTAGACAGCAAAGAAAGAATATTG
>ERZ724561.80-NODE-80-length-19188-cov-4.129532_pt1 | contig 19188 bp, 21 predicted proteins | sample MGYA00375855_ERZ724561 | MGnify/ENA primary metagenome ERZ724561 (study PRJEB28725, sample SAMN03264854) | marine sediment metagenome | biome: marine pelagic biome; feature: marine oligotrophic desert; material: ocean water | place: Pacific Ocean:North Pacific... | reverse complement strand
AACAAGAAAAGTAAAAGCTAAACCTAAAACAAGAAAAGTAAAAGCTAAACCTAAAACAAGAAAAGTAAAAGCTAAACCTAAAACAAGAAAAGTAAAAGCTAAACCTAAAACAAGAAAAGTATAAGCTAAACCTAAAACAAGAAAAATAAAAAAGAAAAAGTCTCGAAGATAGTTAAAATATTAAAATTTTAATCTAGTTTTTCTCAAGCTTTCCGAATTTACCTTTTCCGAGTTGGACTTCTCCTTTGAACTCGTTTGTATATCCGTTCTCAATTTTTATTTTGTCGCCATTTTGAATATTGTTTGCATCTTCTGCCCACAATGTAATTTTAATTTCCATTCCATTGTCTACAAGCATTGCGTTTGCAACATCAACTGTTGAACCAGCTTTCGTATTTACAGTTCTAATTTCTTCTTTACGTTCGACTGTACCTTCAACATTGATTCCTGATCTCATATTCTTGGCTTCATCAATTGTTGTCATGTTTTGAAAACCCTTAAAATGATTATAAACTTTGTTTTCAAATTATTTTTTCATATGAAAATAACATTCACTATTGAAGAAGTTATATGTTAAAATCAATAATATCATTTGTTGGAGGGGTATCGAAGCCTGGTCAACCGAGAAGGACTCAAGATCATCGTATAAGATATCCTTTCTCTTAGGAGTTCGTGGGTTCGAATCCCACCCCCTCCACATCTTTTCAAAATTATGCAATCAATGATTTTGTTTCTGTAATGTCATGACTAGTTAGTTCTTTGTGAATTTTTGCAAGTTCTTCATTCTTGAAATATAGATTGCATCTAAAACATTTCAACGTTTTACTAGGCATGGAACATATGGTATCTTTTTTGATATAAACTTCGTGCATCACTGATTCATATCTTATTGCTGACAACCAATGATTTAGATATTTTAAGATACGATGGAAGTTATGGTTGATCTTTTTGAATCTGTGTTGGAATTTTCTTATCTTGGAATTTTTTTCTTGTTAATTCTTGTAAATGCTGCTCCTCTTTTGATGCCACCAACTTGGATTATACTTGCATCATTTTATGCCATAGATACATCATATGATCCACTAGTTTTGGCATTAGTTGGTGCGACAGGTGCAACAATTGGAAGATTTATTCTAAAAAAGGTCTCCACATTATTTCGAAAATTTGTTCAAAAAGAACAAAAATCTAATCTTGATGCAATTGGAAACTTTCTAAATAAGAAAAGATTTGGTTACATTCTCACTTCTTTCCTTTTTGCTGCAACTCCTCTACCAAGTAATATGTTATTTGTCACATATGGTCTTCTTAAGGCAAAAAGTATTGGCTTGTATGTTGGCTTTTGGGCTGGCCGTGTAGCATCATATTATCTAATGATCTCAATTAGTAATATTGTTCTGACGCCTTTTGTAGAGTTATTCGAAGAACGATATATTGGAATTTTAATTGCTGATGCACTTGGAATATCTGTCATTGTTCTCTTTACATGTATAAATTGGACTCTATTATTGACCAAAAGAAAATTCAAATTAACAAGACCAAAACTATGGAAATTATGAATCAACTTGAAAATTTAAAAAAAATAGCTAAAACCAAACTTGCAAAAAATGATCCTGCACATGATTTTGAACATGTAATGAGAGTATACCGAAATGCTGAAAAAATATGTAAAACTGAAAGTGGAAACAAGAAATTAATTTTATCTGCTGTATTACTTCATGATATAATAAAAACAAAAAATCGTAAGGATTCATCTCTAAAAAGTGCAAAACTTTCTGAAAAAATTTTAAAAGAAAATAATTTTCATGATGATGAAATCAAAATAATCTCTAACGCAATCAAACAACATAGTTTTTCAAAAGGTAAAATTCCCTCAACGATTGAAGGAAAAATTCTTCAAGATTCTGATAGATTGGATGCTATTGGCGCTATCGGTTTAGCACGAGTTTTTTCATTTAGTGGGTCAAATAATAGACCTTTTTATGATCCAAATGACCCTTTTTCAAAGAATAGAGTTCTTAATGATAATAGATGGGCTTTAGACCATTTTTATGAGAAATTGCTCACATTAGAAAAAAAAATGAACACAAAGACTGGTAAAAACCTTGCAAAAAAACGTACAAAAATTTTAAAAAATTTTCTTAAAGAAATTAAAAATGAGATTTAACCATAATCAAGGTAACGTTGATATCTTTTTTCAACTTCACTATTTTCCCCACTCATGATTAATTTTTTCTCTTCCTCAAATCTATTTTTCATGTAATGATTGATATCCTCAAATTCTTTTTTACCTTCGAATGATTCTAGTAGTGGCACAATTTTACTAAAATATTCAACGGTTTTTTCTCTAAACTCATCTTTTGAAGGATTCTTTATTCCATTTACTCGAAACCATAACATTGCCCAACTTGCACCTGAAATATGTGGTAATAGATCTAGCGCTCTTATAATTTCAAATTTTTCGTCGTCTCTCATGTAAAATCTTACAACTTTTCTGCTATGTGTTTTGCAAAATATGTAACAATCATATCTGCACCTGCACGCTTTATTGAATACAATATTTCCTTTGTCATTTCATCTTCATCTATCCATCCTTGCATTGCTGCACCTTTGACAAGTGCATATTCACCTGAAACGCTGTATGCTGCAACTGGAACATTGAATCGTCTTCTAGTCTCTGAAATCAAATCTAAATATGTCAATGCAGGTTTAATCATTACAATATCTACTCCTTCATTCACATCTGTTTCAACTTCTCTCATTGCTTCTCTTGGATTTGTAAATGGAACTTGATATGTACGTCTATCACTAAATTGTGGTGCACATTCTGCTGCATCTCTAAATGGTGAGTAGAAGTTTGATCTATGTTTTGCTGAGTGTGACATAATTGCCACATCTGTAAATCCTTCATCATCTAGCGCTTTTCTAATTGCCTTTACTTGTCCATCCATCATTGCTGAAGGTGAAACAACATCTACTCCTGCTTTTGCTTGACTTACTGCAATTTTTCCTAATGTAATTAGACTAGAATCGTTATCAATCTTATTGTCATGAATATGTCCACAATGTCCTGATGTTGTATACTGACAAAGACAAACATCTGCCATTATGACAATCTTATCACCAAAATTTTTACGGACCTCTGCTATTGCTTTTTGAACTATTCCATGTTCTACAAATGCTGATGTACCTTCATCATCTTTTTCACTTGGAATTCCAAATAACATGATTGCAGGAATTCCTAGTTCTGAAATAGTATTGACTTCGTTAACTACCTCTGATAGTGGAAGTCTTTCCATTGCTGGCATTGAGTTAATTTGTTTTTTTGCTTCAATTCCTTCCTCAACAAAAACTGGACAGATCAAATCTTTTGGTGAAATTGAGACTTCTTGAACTAAATCTCTCATCTTTTGATTTGTTCTCAATCTTCGTAATCTTGTTTCAGGAAAATTTGCCATGTATCCTATAATCTCTAATTGAATATATTCTTAAGCCGGAATTGATTCTTCAATGTTAAATTCATGCTCAACAAAATACTCGACTCTTGTCTTTTTGAATTCTCTTGAACTGAATAGAATTTTGTATTCTTCAACGTTGATTTGTTCTTGAATATCGCTTGCTACTTGGTTTGCTTCAGAAATTGATTTACAATGTATCATAGAAAATACATTGTATGGCCAGTCAGGATATACTGGTCTTTCATAACAATGACTAACTTGTGGAAACGCACCTAATTTTTCTCCTACTTTACTAATTCTATCTTCTGGAACTTTCCATACAATCATTCCATTTGCTGTAAATCCTGCTTCTCTATGTCGAAGAATAGCTGCAAATCTTCGCATGACTCCAATCTTTTCGTAGTGTCTTAATCTTTCAAAAACCTCTTCTTCTGTAATTCCTAATTCATTTGCAGCATTTAGAAATGGTCTATCTACAATTTCAAAATCTTTTTGTAATTGTCTAATGAATTCTTTATCTTCTTCTGTTGCGACAAAATCAACTTTATTAATTTCTTTTTTCACTTCTGTAGGTTTTACATCATGCTTTTTTGTTTCTACCATATCCAATTTTACTCCAATTTTAAACAATTGCAAAGTTGGTAGCATTCTAACTTTTTTAATCCCATCTAATTTTGAAAATTTATCTAATTCACTTTTCAAATCTGAACCTGGTGGAACTGCCAATGTAAACCACAGATTGAATTGATGTTTTCTTTCATAGTTATGACTTACACCTGGATGTTTATTGATAATCAATGCAACTTGTTCTAATTTGGAATTATCAATTTCCATGGCAACAAGTGAACTTGTATATCCTAATTTTCTTGTATCAAATATTGCACTAAGCTGTCTTAAGACGCCTTTTTCTTTCATCTTTTTTAATCTGCTTTTTACTTCATCTGGTGAAATACTGAATTTTTTTGCAATTTCATCAAATGGTCTTGGTACTAGCGGGAAAGTCCATTGAATTTCATTTAATATCTCATTATCAATTTCTTCCATATTTGACATATAATCAAAATCTATGATGTCAATTAAAAAATGTAACGTGTATTCTTGAATCTATAAATTACATTTTACTAGTGACAGATCGTGATAATTGATCTTCATCTAAATGAAAAAACTGTAGTCATTGTTGGTGCTGGTAATGAAGCCTTGAAACGAATAAAATTACTTGAACCTGAGGGTTGTAAAATCATTGTAATTGGAGAAAAACCAAATTCTGAAATAATAAAACTATCTCAAAAAAAGAAAATTACATTAAAAAAAACTAAAATAACTTCCATGCTTTTTTTAAAAAAACACAAACCATTTTTGGTAATTGCATCCACAACTGACTCACTTCTGAATCAAAAAATAGTTCAAACTGCTAAAAAAATGAAAATTCTTTCATATGCATCTGATTCTCCTGATTCAAGTGACATTTCATATCTCTCTCTAATTGATATCAAAAAAACAATCAAAGTTGGAATTTCTACTGGTGGAGGTAGTCCTATCATGGCAAAAAAAATCAAATCAAAAACAGAAAAATGTCTACAAAAAAATATCTCTGATCAGGATATTGAATTAATAAAAATTCAAAAATTTGCACGAAGTGAATCGAAAAAATATATCTTGACTCAAACTGAAAGAAAAAAATTTCTCTATGAGTTGATGAACGATAAACGTGTTAAAGAGTTATTAAAAGATGGAAAATACAAGGCAATACAGACGACAATTAAAAAAATGGTGAAAGATTGGAAATGACAAAAAATATCATAAATGCAAGAGTTACTTTCAAAAAATCACCGATCCATGTACTTGAAAGATTCTCTTTGGGAGATTCAGAAAATGCTTACAAATCTTTCAAAGATCACACCGGTTTATCCGAATGTGTAATATTACAAACTTGTAATCGTGTAGAAATATTTGGTTCTGGTAATAATTTTGATAGAGAAGAAATCAAAAAAACTTGGGCATCGTTATCTGGTTTAGAGGAAAACAGCTTTAAAGATAATTTAGAATGGTCACAAGATTCTGATGTGTATGAACATTTATTGAAATTAACTTCTGGTTTAGATTCTATGGTTGTAGGTGAAGAACAAATCATGACACAAATAAAAGATTCAATCCAATCTGCTAAAAAACTAAAAGTTTCTGGTGAATCTCTAAACACATTATTTGATAAAGCTATTCGTGTTGGTACTAGAGTAAGAACTTCTACTGGCATAAGTAAAGGAAGTATTTCTGTTGGCTCAATGGCAGTTAAACTTGCAGAAGAAAACGTGGATGAGATGAAATCTAAAAAAATTCTTTTAATTGGAACTGGTGAAGCTGCAACACTTGTCGCAAAATCTTTGAAAAAACGTGGATATCCATTTTTCATATCAAGTAGAACTGTTGAGCGCTCAACCTCATTTTCTAAAACAGTTGGTGGTGAACCTGTTGATTTTAATTCAATTTTAACTGGATTTGAAAATTATGACATTGTATTTGTAGCCACTACTGCACCTTACTTTTTGGTAACTTTTGAAAGAATACAAAAAGCTCTAGAAACCAAACATTCGGGTATGATGATATTGGATCTATCTAATCCTAGGACTGTTGATGAAAAGGTTGCTGAACTTCGAGGAATAAAACTAATGAATATTGATCAAATTGCTGAAATGGTCGATAAGAATATGAGAAGTAGAATTGGTCAGAAAAACTCCGCAGAAGAAATTATTAAAGAAGAATTGCCAGTACTAGAAGCCACTATGAAAAGATTAGAAGCTGAACCTATCGTAAAGGATGTTTTCAAAAGTACTGATGCAATTAGAGTGAAGGAACTTGAAAAGGCATTTAGTATGTTAGGTGAACTAGATGACTCTCAGAAAAAAATAATTGAAGAATTAACCAAATCTGTTGCTGAAAACATAATGTCAACTCCTATGAATAATCTTAGAAAAGAAACTGAACATGGAAATTCTGATGTTATTAATGCAGCATCAAAATTATTTAATTTTAAAAAAGAAGAGAATTAGTGATTATATCTCATCTGATTTGATTCTTGTTTGAAACCAATTCTTTCATAAAATGGAATTAATTCTTTTTTACAATCTAAAATTGTTTTATAACAATTCATTGCTTCTGCTTTTTCTAATAAAGAGACAACAAGTTTCATACCTATTCCTTTACCTTCGAATTCTTTTGAAACAACTACATCCTCAATATGCCCCACTTTGCCACCATTATGAATAAATTTTTGCTCAACAAATAATGTCGTTGAACCTACAACTTTTCCATCAATCTCTGCAATGTGTATTATGTGATCAGGATTATCAATAATTCTTTTCAGAATGTCTAGAGCAGTTTTTCTATCAAGATTACTTGCAGGTTTTAAACTATCCAAACTTTCTAGAAAACCATTCTCAATATCAGACTCAACTATATCTCTAATTTTAATATCTGACATTTTCACAACACTCTACTTTTTACTATACTCTTGATTTGTTTTTTCATAGGTTTCTTTATCACCTATATCGATAAATCCTTTTTTGGAAATCACACTTCCTACTTTCTTTTTCTTTGCAAGTGTTTTTTGTATGACATCATCCATGCCATATTGTCTATTTTTTGGAATTAATTGGAATACTTCTGGTTCCATAACATAACAACCAATGTTAATTTTCGCTGAATATTCTGGTTTTTCTTCCCATGAAGTTACTTTTCCATTATTTTTTGTATTAATTACACCATATTTCAAATTAAATTTGTAATCATATAGGCTCATAGTAATATTAGATTTTGATTTTTTATGATATGATATCATATTTCTTAAACTAAAATTATAGATTGAATCTCCATACAGACAAACAAATGTGTCATCAATAAATTTTTCAGCAGTTTTTAGCTGACCTGCTGTTGCAAGTGGTTTGCTTGAAATAGCATACTCGATTTTTATACCAAATTTTCTTCCATCACCAAAATAATTTTCAATTTTCTTTCGCAAGTAACTAACACAAACTACAATTTCTTTTATTCCATTTTTCTTCAGCCATTCTATTTCATATTCTAAAATTGGTTTTCCACCTAGTGGAAGCATTGGTTTTGGAAGTGTTTTTGTGTACGGTCTAAGTCTAGTACCAAGTCCTCCTGCTAAAATTACTGCCTTCATGAGTTTGTATGCACTTTTGAGTTCTATTTATGTCCAATTACACAATGTTTACTGTTCATTGTATCATCTTGATCTTCTTTACAACTTCTGTAGGAGTTGCACCAAATACTATGATCATTGGTTCTTTACCAAAATCACCTTTATGATAAATTATATCTGGAGTATCTGATTTTAAACAACTAGAAATCCCCCATGATATTGAAGAATTTTCTTTTAATTTTGAACTTTTAGATTCATTTTTTCTATTATAACTCAACACTAACATTTTGTGTTTTTTTGCATTAGTAATTATTTTTGGTTCATATTTTATGTTAATAGCTGAACGAATATTAGAAAATTTTTTTGATACTTCGATTACCGCTGTTGCAACATGTTGTGAACCCCCAAAAACTAATTCTCCTGCTTGAACAACATTATTTCCAGATTTAACTAGTCTTCCAGATATGCCTAAAACATTTTTTACAGTCTTTGGTTTATTTTTTGAAAAAACAAAATTTGTTTGGCATTCGGGAATTAATTTTGAAACATTCTTAATATTTTGAAAATCTATTATTGAATGTGATAATTCTTGTTGAATCTGTGGAATTTCTTTATGAGTTATTTTAACACCCTTTCCTAAATTTTTAGATTTTTTTATTGACTGATAGACATACTCTTTTGCGATAATTGTTGCTTCATAAATTGATTTTTTACTAGCAAGTGATGCAGTTATTGATGCTGAATAATTACACCCACTTCCATGATTTATTATTTTGATTTTTTTACCTTTCAGAATGTAATTGTTATCTGCTTCCATCACAAAATCTTCGATCTCATTTTTAGATTCTCTAAATCCAGTTATTATGACATTTTTTGCGCCTAATCTTTGTATTTCTTTGGCAGCATCTTCCATCTTACTATATCCTGAAAGAATTTTAGCTTCTTTCTTGTTAGGTGTAATTATAGTAGCTAACGGTATTATCATTTTTTTATAATCACTTAATGCCGATTTTTTTAGTAAAATTTTTTTTGTAGTTGATTCAATTATCGGGTCTACAATAATTGGACATTTTTGATTTTTAATTACTCTGTTTATTGTTTTGATAATTGAGGCGTCATACACCATTCCAATTTTAATTGCGTCAATTTGAAAATCTGTTAAGACAGATTCTAACTGTGATTTGATGTTTTTTGCAGAAATTGGCATAATTTTTGAAATTTTCTTTGTATTTTGGCTGGTGATTGCGGTAATTACTGTAAATCCATAAACATTATGATTTTCAAATGTTTTGATATCACTTTGAATTCCTGCTCCTGATGATGGGTCTGAACCTCCAATCGAAAGAACATTCATGATGATCGTAAAATATACGATTGTTTAAATCCACCATTTGACAATTTGATGTATGGCAACTCAAATGACTTCTGCACGTAGAGGTGTGGCTACTGATGAAATGAAACAGATAGCAAAAGATGAAGATGTTACGCTTGATTGGCTAATTCCTAAAATTGCTAGCGGTTCCATAATTATCCCAAGTAACAATGTACGTAAAGAAAAAATCCATAATGTTGCAATTGGTAAAGGTACCAAAACTAAAGTAAATGTGAATATTGGTACTTCCACTTTGAATGTCAATATTGAGGAAGAAATTGAAAAAGCCAAAGTTGCAGTAAAATATCATGCAGATACAATTATGGATTTAAGTGATGGTGGAGATGTTGGAATCGTTAGAAGAAAGCTTTTGGAAGCAGCACCAATTACTTTTGGAACTGTACCAATTTACGAAGCATACAATTTTGGAGTTGAGAAACACAAAAACCCGTTAGATATAACCGAAGACGACTTTCTTAAAGCATTTGAAAATAACATTAAAGACGGTGTTGACTATACAACAATTCATTCTGGAATAACAAAAGAAATTGCAAAACGAATACTAAAAGTTGAACGTTACGCGGGAGTTGTTAGTAAAGGTGGAACAATTACTGCTGCATGGATGTTAAAATATGATAAAGAAAATCCTTACATTACTCATTATGACTATATGATGGAATTAGCTCAAAAATATGATGTAACTTTTAGTTTGGGTGATGCATTAAGACCTGGTTCAATTCTTGATTCACACGATGAACTACAAGTTCAAGAAATGATCAACATTTCAAGATTAGCTAAAAGAGCAAATGAAAAAGATGTTCAAGTTATGATTGAAGGTCCTGGACATGTACCATTGAATGAAGTTGCAGCAAATGTAAGATTGGCAAAATCACTGATTGGCGATGTCCCTTACTATGTTTTGGGACCTTTAGTGACTGATATTGCGTCTGGACATGACCATATCGCAAGTGCTATTGGCGCTGCAGTTTCTGCTAGTGAGGGAGTTGATCTTTTGTGTTATCTGACTCCGTCTGAACATCTTGCTTTACCTAATGCTGAGGAAGTTAAAGCAGGTCTAATTGCATATCGTATAGCTGCTCATGCAGGTGATCTAGTAAAACTTCGAGAAAAATCCATCAAATGGGATATGAAAATGACTGAAGCTAGAAGAACTTTGGATTGGGAAAAACAATTAGCATTATCAATTGATCCTGAAAATGCTGCTAAAATTCATGGACGAACTGGTCAACACCCTGGAAACAATGTGCCTTGTACAATGTGTGGCGGTGCATGTGTTTACCTAATGTTACCTCAACAAAGAAAGTATGAAAAAGCTCCTGAAAAATTAGAACAATCTAGTTAGTACTTTCTCAAGACTTGGTACTGTTGTAAAATCATTAATTGCTTCAACATCAATCCATTGTGCATCTGAATTTTCCCAATTCAATTTAATCTCTTTATGATTACAAGAAAATAGAAATGGATAAACTTCCCATTGATGATTTTCATATTGTGGAGATTCAATCATGATTACGTCTCCTTCTTTAAGCAATTTTACCTCTGATTTTTTCATTCCAACTTCTTCAAATATTTCAATTATTGCACGGTTGAGTGGTTTTTCATTATTTTCTATAATCCCACTAATTCCTGCCCAAAGATTTTTCATAGTTTTTACTTTTTCACTCCTCTTTAAGAGTAAAATTTTTCCTGAATTTGTTAAAAATGTAGTAACAATTTTTGTCTTATGCATTATTTATCAATTGTATTGACCATCTTTGTTAATTTCTTGTAGGACTTTTCTAGGTCAACATTTTGAGAAATTTTTTCTTTATTCGTGTTGATGTAATCAATAATCTCCTCACCTTTTCCTTCTTGAGCAGATGCTAACAATCTTCCTACATCCTTCCAGAATTCTTCTGCAACTTTTCTAATTTCTGGGTTTGATATTATAGTCTCAATTAATTCTGGTGATTCTGTCATTATACTTTCTGCTAATATTTTCTGAGCTTTGAACGTAGTTCCAGCCATTTTTTCTGTAAGTGATATCTTGTCATCTTTTGCTAAAATATTTGCAAATGCAATATTGATTAAATGAGTCAACCCTAGAATCATTGCAATTTTTTTATCATGTTCAGTTGAGTCAATTGTAACAAAATTACCGTCTGGGAACAGAGTTTTTGCAACATTTAGTTCCTTTTTTCCATCCTTAATTGGCACTAAAACAATATTGTGATTTTTTAGATTTTTTGCACCTGGACCAAACATTGGATGTATACAAATTGGTGAAACTTTTGCAGGAATTTTTCCTAATGCAGTTGCTGTTTTTGATTTTTGAGAAGTAATGTCTATGAGATATGATTCTCTTTTCATCTCTTTTGCAATCAATCTGATTATTTCTGGTGTTTTTTTAGTTGGTGTTGATAATAAAACATAATCAACATTCAAAATTGCACTAATGAGTGAATTTGCTTTTTTAATATTTTTTGCAACTGGATTTGTATTATCAAAACCGGTAACCTCGAATCCTTTTTTTGAAAAATACTCTGAGAACCATTTGCCCATTGCTCCCCCTGCACCAATTATTGCAATTGTCTTAGCCATTCTATATCTATAACCTTGTTTTTATTATATCCATGCCTTCAATTAGTGTTTTTATATCCAAACATGCAGATATTCTAAAAAATTCATTATAATCTCCAAATCCTATTCCTGGTGCAATGGCAACCCCGTGATTTAGCAATTCTTCTGATAAATCTGATGTATTGATTGGGTTCTTAGTACGTGCAAAAATGTACATTGCACCCTCAGGTTTTACAAACTCCAATTCCATTTCTTTGCATATTTCTTCTAATTTTGTTAATCTTTCATTCATAATTTCTGTATTTTTCGTAACATCATCATCTAATGAATTCATGGCTGTATACTGAATTGGCTCTGAAACATTTGTTAAACAAAGTGCTTGCAATTTTGTTAATTTCTCGATAATATCTTTACTAGATACTAGATAACCAATTCTATAACCTGTCATGGAATGTGATTTTGAAAAAGATTGTGTGACGATTGATTTTTCATAATTGTATGATAAAATACTACTCCATTCTCCATTCGAATAATTACTGTAAATCTCATCACTTAGAATATACAGATTATTTTCTTTAGCAATATTGACAATCTGATCTTGTAATGTTTTAGGTAAAATTTTTCCAGTAGGATTATTTGGATAATTGAGAACAATCATCTTGGTATTTTCGTTAATACATGATGAAATTTCATCAAGATTTGGTTCCCATTTGTTTTCTAATTTTGTTTTAATGCTTCTTACTTTGATGCCTGAGTTTATTGCACATTGTCTATATGCTGGCCATGCAGGTTCAATGACTATAATTTCATCACTTGGATCTAATAATGTTGTTATTGCAAGAAAAACACCAAATCTGGCACCTGGCGTAACCATGACATTTTCTAAATTCACTCTTGCACCAAAATTATCATTTGCAAATTCTGCTAATTTTGTTCTAAATTCGGGTAATCCTTTTGCCGGACCATATTTTCCAAACCCTTTATCATACACTTCTGATAATGATTTCTTCACATTTGATGGAGGTTGAAAATCAGGTTCACCTACTTCTAAGTGAATAATTTTCTTACCTTGTTGTTCTAGTTCTTTTGCTTTAAGAAAAATTGCTAAATGTGTGTTTGATGTTGAAGATTGAACCTTAATTGATTCATTTAGTAAAAAATTTAAAAATTTTAATGCAGTATTTGAATCAAAATTAATGTCCTGACATGTTTTTTTTACTAATTCTCTTAGCTCATCTTCTCTTGATTCGTTAGAAACACTCATGCCTTGTTGATTTTTTATTTTGCCAATTTCTTGTGCAATCTCTGTTCTTGTTTTTAATAGAGATAACATTTCAATTGTAATTACTTCTATTTTTTTTCTTAATTCATCTATTTCAGTCATTTTCACAATGTTGGTTTTATAGTACCACTAAGTAATGCGTGATCAGCTATTGTTAATGCAACCAACGAATCAACTACTGGTGGTGCACGTGGAACTACACATGGATCATGTCTTCCTCCTACTTGTAGTTTTATTGATTTTTTCTTTTTTATGTCCACACTTTGTTGAATTTGAGAAATTGACGATGCAGGTTTGAATGCAATTCTAATTGTAATTGGCATGCCATTAGAAATACCTCCTAAAATCCCTCCTGAGTTGTTGGTTTTTGTTGAAACTTTTCCTCCTTTCATTACGTATGCATCATTGTTCTCTGAACCAAACTTTTCAGAACCTGCAAAACCTGAACCAAATTCTATTCCTTTTACTGCTGGAATTGAAAAAATTGCTTTACTGATGTCTGATTCTAATGAACCAAAAATTGGTTCACCTAAACCTACAGGTAAATTAGTGGTAATGGATTCTATTATCCCTCCTAATGAATCTCCCTTCTTTCTTGCATCTAGTATAACACTCTTCATTTTTTGTGCTGTATTTTTTTCAGGACATCTTACCTCGTTTGTATAGATAGATCTGAATTCTTTCTTTGTTGCTGCTTTTTTCATTTTTATTTTTCCAATTTGTGTTGTGTATGAATTTGTTTCAACTCCAATTGTATCTTTTAATAATTTTCTAGCAATTGCTCCACCCATGACGTGTGTTGCAGTCAATCTACCTGAAAATCTACCTCCACCTCTATGATCATTGAATTTTTTATATTTTACATATGCAGGATAATCAGAATGTCCTGGACGCATTTCAGTTCTTAATTTTTCATATGCAATTGATTTCTGGTCTTTATTCCAAATGACCATTGTAATTGGTGCTCCTGTTGTGTATCCTCTGAATGTCCCTGTGAGAATTTCTACAATATCTCCTTCTTTTCTTTGTGTGGATACAAGAGACTGTCCTGGTTTTCTTAAATCTAACATTTTTTGAATGTCTTTTTCTTCTAATTCCAACCCTGCAGGGCAGCCATCTAAAACTGCTCCAATACATTTACCGTGACTTTCCCCAAAACTAGTCAGAACTAGTCTTCTGCCAATTGAATTACCGCTCAACAATCAAAGATCGTCTATGATGCTTATAATCGTTCTACGCATAAACTTAGAGTTTATTTACAAAATTTCATTAAAAAATATCATGAAACGTATTGGTCTACTTGGTTGTGGCTCTATTGGAACACAAATTGCAATTGCAATTGATACTGGCATAATCCCAGCAAAACTAACTCACATTTTTGATGAAGATAAAGAAAAATCTACATCTCTTGCTAGTAAATTAAAGAATAAACCTGAAATTGTAGAAAATGTACATCTTTTATCTTCTAACCCTGTTGATTTGGTAGTTGAGGCTGCATCTCAAGATGCAGTTAGTGACAATGCATTGAGTATTCTCCAAAATAGAAAGGATCTTGTAATAATGAGTAGTGGTGCTCTTCTAGATGAATCTGTGTTTGAAATAATTTCTGACGCTTGTAAAGAATTAAAGAAAACGGTTTATCTTCCATCTGGTGCAATATCTGGAATTGATGCAATAAAATCTGTAAAAAATGAACTTGATTCAGTTGTTTTGACCACCACAAAACATCCTAATTCATTAAAGGGTGCAAAATTTTTTGATGATTTTAAAATCAATCTTGATGAAATTAATGAACCATCAACAATTTTTGAAGGAACTGCAAGTGAGGCTGTAAGATTATTCCCAAAAAACATCAATGTTTCTGCTTTACTAAGTATCTCTGGATTAGGAAGCCATGAAACTATTGTGAAAATAATCGCTGATCCAAACACTACAAAAAATACTCATGAGATTACCGCCCGTGGTAAATTTGGCCAAATTACAACTAAAATTGAAAATGTACCTGATTCCAACAACCCTCGTACAAGTAGACTTGCAATTTTATCTGCAATTGAGACAATTAGATCTATTTGTACTTCTGATATTAAAATTGGAACATAATTTTATTTGAAATCTGCACCAACACTTTTCAAATCTGAAATAAATTCTGGATAAGAAACTTTTACTGAATCTGGATCTGAAACTGTACAATCTCCAACAAACATTCCTACTATAGATAATGCCATGAATAATCTATGATCACTTTCTGAATCAAGTTCTGCAGGATGTACTTCTTCAGGTTTCTTCAAAATCATTCCATCTTCTTTTTCTTCTACGTGCACTCCAATTTTCTTAAGTTCTCTTGATAATATTGCAATTCTATCTGTTTCTTTGTATCTTGCATGTTTGACATTAAACAACTCAATTGGTTTTTCAGATTTTAATGCTAGAATTGCTACGGCTGGTAATAGATCTGGTGTGTCTGATAAATCAAATTTTCCACCTTTTAATAATGATGGAGATTCGGTTGTTATGATGTCATCTTCCAGTGTTACATTTACTCCTAATTTCTCTAAAATATCCACAATTGCTTCGTCACCTTGCGGCATATCGCCTAAATTTATCTCAATTGTGAGGCCATCTCCTAACAAAACATTTGCTGCCAAAAGTAATGCCAAATTGGAAAAATCTGATGGAATTGAAAATGTAGTTGGTTTGTAAATTTGATGTGTGATTAGATATTTTTTATATTCTTCTTCAATTTTTACATCTACGCCAAATTTTTTCATAATTGCGATTGTTAAATCAACATATGGTTTTGATACTAATTCTCCTTCAACATTTATTGTTAATCCGTCTGGTAACCTTGGTCCAACTATCATTAATGCAGAAATGAACTGACTTGAAATATCTCCTTTAATACTAATTTCGTTTCCTTCAATTTTACCATTGATATGTACTGGTGGTTTGCCGTCATCTGATTCTGTTTTTACGCCCATTGTTTCTAAGGCGTCTAATATTGGTTGCATTGGTCTTTTTCTTAAACTCTCATCTCCGGTAAGTTTTGTATTTCCTCCTGATAATCCAGCGATGGCAATAGCAATTCTAATTGTTGTTCCTGAATTTCCAGCATCTATCATTGAATTTTCTACAGTTGAATCAATTGTATTGTTGATTGTTACTTTGTCTTCTACCTCTTCTACTTCTACACCAAATCCTCTACATGCATTAATTGTAGATATGGTATCATTCGAACGTAAAATTTTTTTTACTATGCTCTTTCCATCTGATAGTGCGGCAAGAAATATTGCTCTATGTGTATAGCTCTTATTAGATGGACATGTTATTCTTCCATTTAATTTTGATTTTTGAATTTTACAGTTCATGAACATATGCCTTTTTGTTATTGATATTAGATACCATTATTTTTCCGTCTAATCCAGAAAATTCTTTTTGAACTCTAGATTTATTCTTTCTATCTGTAATTGCCATTATTGAAGGACCATTTCCTGAAATTGTTGCACACAGTGCACCTTTCTCCATCAATCTCATGATCAGGTTTGGCTCTGAATTCAAAATTGATGTTGTTGCAATTCCGTTTAACACAGCAGCATTCCAATAATCTGAGTTTCTTGCTAATTGCCATGATTTCTCAAAAGCATTTTTGAACTCTTTTAATTTTCTTAAATTTCCTCTCTTTCTTGATTTTGGTAAAAATATTATTGCCTGTAATTCTTTTGGGGCTAACTCTCTATGTAATAATTTCATCTTTAGATTATCTGTCACATTAAAACCTCCAAAATGACATGCGCATGCATCATCGTAAGCCCCAGTTATGCTAACTTTTGTCTGGATTGACGTTTTTGCACCTAATTTCAAAATTTCTTCATCACTCATAGTTTTTCCAAAGGCTTTTGCACATGATAACACGACTGCTGATGAAATTGCACTAGAGCTCTTTAATCCATACCCTGTTGGTATGTTTGATTTAAAATCTAGTTCTAGTTTGGTATTATCTAGAATTTTCTTTGGAATCATATTTTCAATTAATTTATTTATTAAGCGTGAACTGATTGTCTTGTTCTCTGATGTAATATGAATTCCTTTGCCATCTTTTTTTGTTAATGTTGTTTCCACAAATGTATCAATTCCTAATGTTGATCCTTTTCCTATAGCAATTGCATTTACTATGGAAACTGCACCGTATACCTTTGCTACTACCTGTGTCATTAGAAACCTCCTAGAATAGATCTTTTCATTACATCATATGGAGCTTTTCTATCTAACCAAATTTCAAATGAACGTATTGCTTGTCCAAGTAACATTTCATAACCAAAAATTATTTTACAATTCTTTTCCTTTGCTTTGTTTATCAAGTCTGTTTTTACTGGTTTGTAAACTATATCGTAAATTATTGTTTTTTCATCAAATAATTTTTCAGGTATTATATTATCCTCATTTTTTAATCCTAATGATGATGCATTAACTATAAAGTCAAAATTTGAATCAAATGAATTCATATCTTCAATTGTTTGTGATGTTGCATTTAATCCCAATTTCTTTGAAAAATCTGCTAATTCATCACCATTACTTTTTGTTCTATTGATGATTGTGATCTCTCCTGCATTTTCTTTTTGAAATCCTGCTACAATTGCTCTTGATGCTCCTCCTGCACCGAGCAAAAGAATTTTGGAATTTTTTATTTCAAATTCTTTTCTTTTTATTGGCTCTAGGAATCCATCCATATCTGTATTGAATCCTCTTAGTATTCCATCATCATTTAGAACAGTATTCACTGCTCCAATTTTTTTACAATTTTCATCTACATTATCTAAATAATTCATCATCTCAATTTTATGAGGTATTGTTACATTAAATCCTGAAATTTTGATTTTTTTTAAGGATTCTATGCCTGTTGCTAAATCTCCTTTAGCCACTCTATATGCAATGTATGTACATTCTAGCTGCAATTCTCTATATGCTGCATTATGAATTGTTGGGGATAATGAATGCTCAATTGGGTCTCCAATCACCGCATATGTCTTCAACATATCTTCAATTCAATTTAGATTGATATAACCTATTCATTGGTAAAAAAAATTTTCATAGTAAAAATTAATTCTAGCAAATAGAAGAATGGATATGCATAAAATTCCTTTTTTGATTATTTTATTAATCGGAATTTCCCTTATTCCCTTCTCGTTTTCTGAAGGCATTCCTGAATGGGTGAAAAATAATGCTTCTTGGTGGTCTGAAAGACAAATTTCTCAAACTGAATTTACAAATGGTCTTGAATTTTTGATAAATGAAGGAATTATCTACATTCCTCCAACAGAACCTGGTCCTGCTGGGCCTGATAAAATCATTCCAGATTGGGTTAGAAATACTGCTGGATGGTGGGCAGATGACAAGATACCTGATTCTGGATTTATCAATGCAATGAAGTATTTGATTGAAATTGGACTTATCGAAGTTGATGCATCAAGTCCTGAAGTAATAGAGGAAGAAACCATAGAAGAAATTCCTGAAACTCCAGAAACAACTGGAGTACCATTAATGTTGTTACTTGAAGGATATGATACAGTGACACCTGAAAAAAGATTTGTTTTAGATCTTTTGGTGTTTGATGCTGAAATGTATCCTCAGGCTTCTCCAACATTCAACAGAAATGCATCGTATACTGTTGATGGAGTAAATGTGGAAATAGAATTACACAATGAAGAAGGATTGATTCATACTTTTTCTGGAACTACCAAAGATGGATTTTTCAGATATGAGATATTAGCACGTGAAACCACTCAAGATGGTACACTTTGGATGATAAATAATCTGTATACCGTTAATGTTACTGTATCATTAGATGGTCAAACTACAGAAAAGATTCATCAATTCTATGGAATTTCAAACTACGACAAAGGTTAGTTCTCTAAAGATTTTATTTCATCAACGCTAAATTGTCCTGGAGCGATTGCTTTTCCCAATGACACATACGTAAATGGACTTCCTAAATGCAAACATAGTATTCTTGAGAATTTGCCTTGATCTCCCATACAAAATGCTACCATCTTATTTTTTGATTTAACTGAATAAAGTGATAACAATCTTGAAGCATCAGATACATTCTTTGCCACAGTCACAATCTTTACAACATTTGAAAATTTTTGCATCTTTTTGAATCTAGATTTTAATTGTGATTCATTAGGTGTTTTTTTAAAATCATGCCATGAAATCAATAATTTACATTTAGATTTTTTAAGATATGATGCTAGTTTCTTATCTTTTTGAATTGTATTAAACTCCACATCAAGCAAAAATGGATTATACTCTGCAATTAGTCGTACAATCGATTTCCTCTCCTCTTCTT
>ERZ724561.79-NODE-79-length-19258-cov-2.830850_pt1 | contig 19258 bp, 10 predicted proteins | sample MGYA00375855_ERZ724561 | MGnify/ENA primary metagenome ERZ724561 (study PRJEB28725, sample SAMN03264854) | marine sediment metagenome | biome: marine pelagic biome; feature: marine oligotrophic desert; material: ocean water | place: Pacific Ocean:North Pacific... | reverse complement strand
TTCCTCAATACTTCTGTTCCATCGAGCCATGGTTTCATTGGCATTCAGATTCCACTGTATTGCCTCATCATCTCCATCCTTATTCACATTCGGAAATTCCTGACTTGCAATCTCAGTGGATCCTTTCATCAGTGTCAAAGTAAGTGGAATACACTCTTGTTGATCAGCATCACAAGCGTCTCCAGACCACACGCTTACAACGAATTCGAAGGTCAAGGAACCATTAGCATCGAGGTACATGTCCTGCTTGAGATTCTCCTGCATCTTGCATGTGAACTCGACTTCTACCTGTTCACCTTCTGGGAATATTTCTTCTCCGTATCCTTCGCTAGCAGATCCTGCAGAATCATTACCGTCGAAATGGGTCCAACAATTGTTCAGACTACTGTCTCCCCAGAAGTGCATGTGAGGATTTTCAGGTGTAGGCTGCTTAGGGTCCTGAGCCGCATCCTGCGCGCTCGCGGGCGCGGCAACGGTTGACAAAATCATCAGCAAAACGAGCCCTGAGGCCTTTACTACGCACCCCTGTTGCATGATACGGCCTCCAAACGCGTCCTGTTTGAGGCTTCCCCCGCCATGGATAACCATCAATCGAATCTGTGGAATCCGCCTTCCGCTGGACTGCGGCTCTTTCGAGCTATGTTGAGGGCCTCACCAAGCATATCTGCACTCATCATCTCAACATCCAGCCTGCTGTTGGCAACTCCGGTGATTACCGACATCACCTTGATTGTGTCCCCAAAAGCGGGATCTTGCCTTGCTCCAAAGATGACATTTGCATCCGGGGATAGCCTTGAGGTCATCAGTTCACAGACTTGATTGGCCTGCTCTAATGTCATGTACGGCCCTCCAGTTACGTGAATCAGCGCACCTGAGGCACCATCGATCTCGATATCTAGCAATGGATGGTTCAAACACTCGTGAACCACTTCTTCTGGACCCTGGTCACTCTCACCATAGAGCATCATCGTCACTCCCCCACCCTTCATGATGGAGCGGACATCTGCGAAGTCTAGGTTAATCAGACTGGGCAGGGTGATTGTCTCGACCACTCCCTTGACTATCTCGGCGATGAGCTGGTCCATGATACTGAAAGCCTCGTCAAGAGGCAGGTTGGGGACGAAGTGGAGTAGTCTGTTGTTGTCTAGAACTAGGACTGCATCAGCTGCCTTGCGAAGCAGGTCGAGCCCCTCTAACGCTCTTTGCATGCGCTGTCTTCGCTCGACTGTAAATGGAGTTGTGACTACTGCTACTACTAGTGCTCCCGAGCGCTTTGCCTCCTCGGCCACAATAGGCGCTATTCCAGTGCCAGTACCTCCGCCTAGCCCGGCGGTGACGAACACTAGGTCGGCTCCGCTGACAATCCTAGAGATGACATCTCGCCCCGCCTCGGCGCAGCGTCGGCCCATCACCGGGTCTCCCCCTGCCCCGAGACCTCTGGTGATGTGCCTGCCAACAAGCAGTTTCTGCATCGCTCTAGTGTGGTCGAGATGCTGCTTGTCGGTGTTGATGGCGACTGTTGTAGCGCCTTCGACACCAATGTGCGTGATTCTGTTCATCGTGTTGTTGCCCGAGCCTCCGCATCCGCAGACTAGGATTCTAGGATCTGGAGGTCCGAACGACTCAAGCTCCTTGTCAGTCAGGGCCGTGGGTATCCTACCATCCGGAATCTGATCTATGGTCGTCGCTGGAGCCCCTGTCATCATCCTACCCCGAATGCATCCCTGGCATTGCTGCCTACTTCACGAAGTGCGCTTCTCAGCCTTCTTAACCGTTGAGGGATTACACCGACCCATGGAGGCGATTATCAGAGGGTCTCCGGAAAGCGAGATAAGCAGAGGGGCGCTCCACAGGTATAACCGCGCTTAGCTCAGCTGGCTTAGAGCACCTGACTGTAGACTGGAAACACTTGGTTGTGGGCAGCCATCAGGGGGTCCCCGGTTCAAGTCCGGGAGCGCGGACCAATAACACGCTATACTGCTCCTTGAGCAATGTGGGCAGCCTCATAAAGGAGAGTTTGGTCGGCGGCTCGCTTGAGGTAGAAACAATGGGTGTACAGCAACATATTCGCTCCTTGTGGAAAACTCCCAAGGCATCCATACCATCTCGTTACCGACGTGACCGCATGGCGGGCTGGAGAAGGGAGCCAGTATACCAGAGGATTGACCGCCCTACGCGCATAGACGCCGCGCGCAGAGTAGGCTACAAGGCCAAGCAAGGTGTTGTTGTAGTTAGGACCAGAGTTCGCCGTGGAGGCCTGCGAAAGAGCAAGGTCCACATGAAGCGCAAGCCTTCCAAGGCGGGCATCAAGAAGATTACAATGGGCAAGTCAATTCAGAGAATGGCCGAGGAGAGAGTCAGCAGGCGATATCCAAACCTCGAGGTTCTGAACTCCTATTGGGTTGGAGAGGACGGCAAGAACAAGTTCTACGAAGTCATACTCCTAGATCCATCCCACCCTGCTATCAAGTCAGACAAGCAGTTTGGTTGGATTTCAAGTGGCAACAGCCACAGCGGCAGAGCATTCCGCGGCAAGACGAGCGCAGGCAAGCGTGGCCGCGGTTTGATGAACAAGGGTAAGGGAGCAGAGAAACTCCGGCCCAGCCTCAAGGCCAACAAAAACCGCGGCAAGTAAGCAACTCGCTTCCGTCAGGTTGATGCCTGTTCAACATAGGCGGGAGCCATGGCGGATTGCCAGGTTTCCGATATTCGTGGCCTACCAGTCATCCTGCCGGACGGCAGACTCCTAGGAACCGTACACGACACTGTAATCGAGACAGATGGATGGCGCTGCACCCATGTCTTCGTCTCTGACCCTCCCGCTGACCTAGTCGAAGGCAGGATACACGTCGCCATACCGTGGAACTGGATTCGTTCAATTGGTGATGTGATGATTCTCAGATGGTTCCCGCCTACTCCAATCCCTAGGAACGCCTCATAGTTCACGTGGAAACACTTGAGCATATGATGAACGCGATTGCGATACGATTCAAAAGCAGAAGGCAAACCGTTCTGCGTGCGCCGAGCCGCTACCGCCTTACTAATCGCCCTACTACTAGCCAGTAGCGCGCCTATCGCACAGGCCACTCCTAAGGGAGTGATTTCATGCATCAATGCGGATTTATCGATGATGCCAGCCAATTGGAATATCGATGATCAGTCTTGCGTCAGGGTGGATTTGGGGCAGTTGCAACCAGGTGAGATTCACGCCTTTGACCTGACTACTGACTCAACCATCGATATCCTGCTGTTCTCGGTCAACTCGATTTCGGTTTACCAAAATGAGCAATCATACAGGAGCGACTCAATATGGGAGAGAAACTCGGTGTTTGAGAACTTCAACGGAACCGGCTCTTGGCATTGGACAGTGCCCGATGACAGAGATCCGACTCGATGGTATCTGGTAATCGACAACCTCGCTCACCCTCAAGACATGGGTGGTGGCTCCCAAGGAGGCTCAATCGCCTCAGTCACACTCGACTCGTCTTCGGTCACACCCGGACCCTTTACCCTGGCCGATACTATAGTCAGGCTGAGTCCGGGTGAGCACTCGATTCTGCACGGCCCCTTCGTAGTCGATGCGGGAACTCAAGTTAGGATGGAGGCCAACACTATGGAAGGTGCACCCGATGTCTTCCTAATGACTGCCTTACAAGTAGAGACCTACCAACAAGGAGGCACGGCTGCCTCTCGTGTTCAAGGAACCGATATGCTCCTGATTACCCAAGAGAGAGACATGGTATGGCTGGCAACAGAGACCTACGAAGGAGATGATTTGTACTTGGTAGTCGACAACCGAGCCGGACCGGCAGGAGGAGGAGCAGGTACAGAGTCGATTGCTGTAACCGTGACACTTTCACTCACACCGGTTCTAGAGCCGATTATTGACTCAAATGTCCCGCTAGACGTAGTTGATGTCGGGTCCACTGTGACGCTGGATGCCCGCCAGACACCAAACAATTCCGAACAAATTCCCGAGTCAGGCTTCCGTTGGGATACTGATGGCGATGGAGTAGACGACATTACCGGACCAGTTGTAAATGTCAGCTGGACCAATCCGAATTCACTGACTATCAGACTCACCGTAGTATCAACTGACGATCGCAGCGCAAGCGCTTACCAGAACATCGAGGTAGCAGATATCTCTGACCCTGATGTCAGCATCGATGTCACATCGACTCTGGAGCGAACCTACGGAGAGGATGTGATTCTCAGCGGCCAGGTGACCGACAATTGGGGTGTCGATACAATCGAGTGGTTGGTTGACGGCATTTTGATGGAGAACTACTCTGGTGGTGACGAGGGGTCCACCGTGTTCACCCACGCCTTCGACACTTCGTACTCAGCAGGACCTCATACCGTCACAATGCGCGCGACTGACAACTCCGGCAGAGTGGCCGAGGATATCGCTACAATCAGCCTGTACGACTCGACTCCTCCATCAATTGGAGACAATCCTACCGAAATCACACTGCAGATTGATCAGACATTCCGCTTCGAGGCGAATGCCTCTGACTTGGAGTCTCCTGACCTGATGTACACTTGGGATCTCGACGATTCGGTAGATTCCGACTCGGATGGCGACTCACGCAACGATGCCGACAAGTTCGGAGACTCAGTTCTCTGGAGCTATGACACATCGGGCCCGACAACTGTAGTTTGCCGAATTGAGAATGATGCAGGCTTAGTATCAGAGTTCGAGATTCTAGTTAACGTTCTTAGCGGCTCTGAATCCGATGATTCAGACCTCACCAGACTTCTGATTATTGCAGGAGCCGGTCTACTGGCACTGATTCTGATCGCTCTCGTCTCTTGGAGGATTTTGTCCAATCGAAGGATGGCGGCAATGCTCGCAGAGCAGGATTCAGATGAAGAGGACTCTGCTACTGCTCCACCTTCCGTTGAGGAGCAGAAGGTGATGTGGGGTGGGGGCTATGAGGGAGTATCACAGCCAGAGGCACAGCAGCAGCCACAGACACAGGTTTTCGGCGACTTTTCCAGTGGTATGTCAGGCTCGACCCAGGAAATTACCACTGCAATGGGTGAGGCCGATGGCGCCGAGATTGACCCGGACATAGCCGAACTACTACAGACTTCATCACAATCTAAGTCCGACTCCAACGCCCCCAGCATCAGCAGCGATTTGCTATCAGAATTCGAGGATGACGAGGCGGTTGAGAGAGAAGAGGTTGATTTCTCTCACGAAGATAATGCTGAAGAGCAGGTTTCGAACTGGCAACCGGGTCAGGATGATGCAACTCAAGAGACCCCTACAGAGGACTCTCATAGTTCGGACAGGACAGTCCGACAGAACTGCTCTTCTTGTGAGGAGATGTTTGAGGTTACAATGCCTCCGGGAGTCGATGCTGCTAGGACAGAATGCCCCCATTGCGGCTCAGTTGAATCAGTCTCTCTCGACTGAACACCAATACACGGTATCGCTCGATTATAGATTCATGCAGGGCAATACCCTTTAGCGCACCTCTAGGAGGTGCGAACATGAGCAGCGACGCTGTCAGGCTGATTAGCAGGTCCCCTAGCACCGGGCACTCACACACCGTTCTCATCGTTGCTCTATTGCTCTTGCCAGCCCTATCACCGATGTCGGCTGTAAATGGAGAGGCAAGATTCGAATCAGATGATTTCGGTATCCTTGAAGAGCTCTCAGATGTACTTGAGGAGAGGGAAGAGATGCTTGACAGCAATTCTGTTGGACAGTTGGCAGGCCCAATAATTGAGGGAGTGAGCAACTCGGTCTCACCCGTTTCGTCGTCAGATCCACTGTCCAGCATCGATGCGGTGACAGATGGAATCAGTATGGTGCAGACTTCACCTCCTGACCCAGTGCATCCCAGCATCTACCAGTTACTGCTCAATCAGAATGATGCCCCGGGTCAAGTCTTGAATATCTGGCAGACCATGGTTAACATCACCGATTACGTCATTCGAACAGAGTATACTGATCTTGAAGGCAACACTGTGGAGAAATTTGAGGTAGTGAGTTTCTCCGCCTCCTTGGTCTCACTATTAGACATCAACTCGGAACCTCTGCTGCATGAGATGGACATCGACAACGACGGAGATGACGACATCGAGGTCGGCCTGAAGATTGCTTGGGAGTTCCTAGGAGGATGGGGAGTAGAAGGAGGGACCTTGTGGCTGGAGCCAGGGATATCATTCGAAGTCAGAGTTCTAGACTCAAGTTCAAACGACCCCGATTGGCAACATTTGGACACACTCACCGTCTCACTAATCAAGGCCTTCGCCTACTCAGGCCAGGACACAATCCTTGCTCTCGGAGAAGGAGAGACATATGTCTGGGTGGTTGACTCCAGATTCACTGTCCCGCCTGAGGAATTCACTCTGAGAGTAGGAATAGAGAGGCTGTATTTTGACATATCAGGGGCCAGCGTAGACCTGATAACTTCACTGATTCAGGCTCTGACCTTCGGAATCATCAATCAAGGAGCAGATCAGAGTGGAATCACATTCGCCTCAATCTCTGCACCTTATGCAATCGAGATTACTAATCCAGGTGGAGGCGACTGTCCGGATCGATACTCGCCCGATGAGTTGCTGTTCGCATCTCACACCGAAATCAACTGCGGTGTCTCAGCCGGTTTCGGCTACCTGCACTTCGCACCTCCCGACAATAACGGTGTGAGGGATTTGTGGGAGTTGGCATATATCGAACTCGCATTCCATCCGAATAGGCAGGCTGTAATCATCCCTGAAGAGATAGATATAGTCATCAGGACCGACAGCGTCCTTCCTGAGAACTCAATTGTTGATGGCGAGAGGGGATTAACCACGATTGAGTACTGGGCCGATCAGAGGACAGACCTGCATATCCACTTCCATGAGAATCGGTCTGAACTTCCTCCTGAGGAATCCAGCGATGGGTCGTTCGGCAATGTCACCGATTCAATTGGTTGGCTAAGAGGGATGCCTCAGGGCTCTCTCTCAGAAGGCGAGATTGAGAGAGTGTTCCGCATGCTAGGATCTGACGGTTCACAGTCCCAATTACCAGGAGAACTGCCTGACAGACTGGGATTCATCATTGGCATCAAGAACTTCTCGAGAGACAACAGCCAGAATGTCGATGACCCTACTTTACCTGTCAATCCTGCCAATCCACCAAAGACGCTGATACTGTTGCGATCGGTACAATCTGTTGAGCAGTTGGATTATGATTCATGGTTCACCAGGCACGGTGCAAATGAAGATCATAGGAAAATACACATTGACGCAAGAGACCTGCCCACTGCCCTAGTTCTCTACGGCTCTTTTGAGTTAGGAGGTAGCAACAGCGAAAACGAATTCGATAATACGGACAATCTTGACTTCGTCTCGAAGGTAATGGACAATGTTCTGATTAACATCGTCGATCTATTCCTCGATATAGGCACGATCCTGAATGACGTCCCATCGGCGGTCGTCGATGTCATCAGTGGAGGGGTCGATGGAGCTAGCGGACTCGACGGCAGAACCATCCATCTACTACTAACTGACAACTGGCTGGTCACCAGATCAGACATGCCTCTGACCAGCATGTTGGTGCAGATAGGTTCGAGTGACCATCCGGTCGGAAGCGGCGACCATCTGCTTCTCTCTAAGGACAGAGGCCTGAACCTGGTCCAAGGCAGAAACGGTCCTGTTGAGCCACTTGCCCCGGTGGCCGCGAGCCTCAGATTTAGTGGCCTTGCCGCCTTTTCTCTGATTGATGATAACGAGTTAGATGAACAGACTGCAGTACTGCGTACAACATCAGATGAGAGTTTCTCGTTCACCTATATCGAACACCCCACAGGCAGCATGGACAACCTGTCTTTCCAAGCTCTAACTCTCAGTGATATCCCGGACAATCTCTCCGTACACGTCAGTCCCGATGGAATCGAGTATCAGGCCTCCACAGATATCGAATCGATAAGCTACTCCGGCTTGGACGGAGATCAGAGACAAGCCGCTAGGATAATCGGAGTTCCCGACTCATTCACTACAACCTTCGGTACAGTCACTGAGTGGTCTTCCGAGACCCCTATTTCATCAATCGAGGCACAGATTACCAACTCATCCGATCCAGTTACTATGAGCGGCGATCACTTCCTGTTCCATCATGATCAGGTTACCGAGACCTCATCAATCTCTGCGAGAATCACCGGATTGAGCAGTATCGGTTGGACCGCCCCTGAGGAAGAAGGCGCATCAGGTCCAGCAGGGAGAGGGACAGCGCAGATGTCGGTGATTGGGACAAAGAGCCTAGGTATAGATGTCAATCATGCTCCTACACAGGGCGGTAAGCAACTCTCCGTGGTTGCTTCAATCGACCCACTGCCTTCCACAATCGGAGTTCAGATACCAACCGGATCCGGATCAGGACCTAGTCTAGATGTCCCCGAGTTCAACGCCTCAAATGGCCTGTCAGGAGTTGCTTTCTTCATCAGTGGAATAGCCGACTTGGGTCGCTCTGTAAACAGCGTTCTGGCTGGTGTAACATCCGATATCTCAACCGGCTCTGAGTCGGAACAGGACTTCTCCTTTGGCATCATGCTAGACGCCGACTCCTCATTCGATCTTGCAGTTGAAGCGTGGCATGGAGACGGCACGGTCAAAGCACCCACATGGGTCCACGGCGTTTCTCTGCGAGCAGCACCTTCGGGGATCTCAGACGGCTTCTATCTGAGAGTCTGGATACCCGGACTCCCTCCTCAGATTGATTTCTCCGTCACAAGGGAGATGAAGCCTCAGGGTGAGGACTGGTCTATTGCAATCGGAATGGTAGGATGGATTCCTGGCCATAGCGAGCTCATGGTCCACTTCTACGGAATCAATGGCCAAGACCTACTTCTCACTCTGCAGGGACTGACTGTCAGTTCACCCACCAACCTAGGACTGGATGCACTCTTCGAGATTAGATCGGTAGGTCAGATTACCGAGGTCACGACATCCACCCATTATGTACTCTCTGAGAGATTGGACTGGGTCCATGTTCTGTTGATTGACAGGACCGCAGGCATCAGAACCGAGGTCATGATTGAGGACATTCCGGAATCTGTCGATTTGCAAGCCAGCATCGGAACTGCAATTTCAATTGACATGACCGTGCCCGAGCAATATCGCCGCGAAGGTACCGCGGTCGGTTCCATGATGCTGCAACAGATGCAGTGGCTGGACTCAGCATGGTGGCCTGCGACCGTTTTCCTGACAAACATCCCAGGATGGATTAATCTGACCACAGCCCCATCAACTGACTTTGATATCACCAAGTCACTAGCCTTCCAAGGCTCACCGACTTTGGAGTTCAGGGCCTCTATGGAAGGAGCTTCACTTTACATCGAAGCCCATGGAAAGGCGATCAACAAGAAGGGAGATGTGATACTTCTCGCTGAGGGAATGACCGACTTCATGTCAATCAAGATGACAGAGTCCTACGGTCTCTCGATTCGCTCTGGAGGCCAAGGTGTCGAGAGACTCTACATCCGGATGAGCAACATCCCGGCGACTCCTCCCGTCGTCCTAGAGGAACTAGAGGCCCTAGGTGAGAACCTGCAGCGAGCGACGATAAATGTCCGTGAGCTACTAGGCCCGTTCTACAGCGTAATAGAGGTAGATGATGTCCAAGGTGGCAGGATAATCGCATCCGCTCGTGCATCCGCGACTGTAGAGGATACCGAGTTCGACCTCAGAGGCGTTCTACTAGACGCCCAGTTTTCGGGCGGTCTGCCGACTGGCACAACATTGGGTGTAAACGGCATGGCATCCGATCTCTCAATGCTCAACATGGTCCCTGGGATGGGTGACTCGAACAAGCATATCATGGTGGTTGAGCCGTTCTCTTCGGCTGTACTAACTATTCTTGCTACAACTTTAGGAGGTGACTGAATGGGGCTGATGGAGAGGATTGGAAATCAGGAGGAGGAAGAGCCTTTGAATTCCGATGCCGATTTGGCTCACGAAGTACTAGAGAGGATTGAGGATAGCGCTAGGAAGCACATCTCCCCCACAAGAGTCGTTTTTGCTTCCATAGCTGTCCTGATGATACTTGTTGCCAGCCTGTTCGTAATCGCATGGGTTATTCCCTATGATAGAGTAGCTGTTGGTGTCGTATATCGCCAAGGGGGCCCCGGTCACGTAGTACTAGTTGAGCTGGGGAACGATGGTAGCAGGACGATTGAAAATGTCGACTTGACAATCCGCTTTATCGACTCAAATGGATTGGAGGTTGGCAGACAGGACTTCTCAAGAGATTCTCTGGCTGCCCACTCATCTGTATCTGGTGATGATTTGGAACTACAGATTGATGGTGCTTCTGTATGGGAGAATTACACGATTGAAATCATCCTGTACTACGACTCCTACGATTCCGAGAGGAGCGAGAGATGGACTCATGATGTCGGAGAGTGGACCATGGAACTATTCTTCGATAGGTCCTCGTTCAACTTCCTTTAGACAATGACTCGGCATGGGTTCGTAGAACCCATACGCTCAAATCGGCCACGCTCGGGCGGAACCCATGCAGAAGCGTTCTGTCGTACTCGTACTGGCAGTGCTGCTGCTATCTTACTCACCATTGCCGCTTGACGACTCATCAGGCGATGAGACGATGTTACGTTACAGTTCCGACAAGATTGAGATTTCTCCTGACCCTGATAGTATTCAAGGCCTCGGAGAGCCTGTAATCTACGACGGATACGAGGATATCCGTGCCAACCGTGCCGATTCCAGCATTGGAGTCTACACTGAGGTCGGATTACTTCCCGGCGTCGAGATGAGTTCATTGCTGGCCGAGCATCGAACCGATCTTGCAATTGCCATCGTGGATGGACAAGTTGGGCTCTGGGATGCCAGACAGGCGATAATGGAGGCAGCTGATGTCGAAATCAGATCAACTATTCCGCCATCAGGATTCCTGATTCAAGCCCAACCCAATGAATTCCCTTCAATTGCTGACTTGAAAGAAGTCATTGCAGTCCATGAGGTACCTTCTGCTCTGCTCGTTCACCCTGAACTCAGATTGATGTCAGGAGAGGAAGAGATACTGGTTGAAGTAATCGGATGGAAGGACATCGATTTGATCAGGCAAGACCAACCCGGTCTCGGTTTCGAGGACTCATTGCTCTACGCTTCACAGTGGCTCTCAGATCCTTGGTCGCCTGAGCAAGGAAGACTCTGGGGCTCGATTCTAATCGAACAGATCGATGACATCACGAGACACCCCTCTGTAGCATACATCGCACCAATGCCGGTTCTTGTAATGCACAACGATCAGGCTAGGAATCACATGGGAATCAATGCCGTCGAGAACACGTTCATCACCGGCCTTAACGGAAGTGGGCAGAAGATAGCAGTCGGCGACTCCGGTCTCGACGACGACCACGGCGACTTCACTGGCCGTATTTCTGCCCTGACATCAGTCACACCTGGAGACTCCTCGACAGCCGACCTCAGTGACGGACATGGAACTCACGTGGCTTGCACGGTTCTCGGTGATGGTTCACGCAGCAGTGGGACATACCAGGGAATCGCACCCGAGGCTCAGTTATACTTCCAAGCGATGGAAGATGACGACACAGGCCAGCTGTACAGCTACGGAATCAACAGCATGCTCAACTCGGCTTACAATGGGGGAGCAAGATTCCACACCAATAGTTGGGGCTCGGGCTCGGGTGGAGGAGGCTACTCTACTCAGTCTGAGGATGCCGACGACAGAACCTCGACTTGGGACCAATATTGGTCATATCAGGGCATGACAGTTCTATTCGCAGCAGGGAATGATCGCAACTCAGGAGTATCGCCTCCCGGTACCGCGAAGAACGTAATTACCATCGGGGGGCACAAGAACCGCTACAACGGCGCTCCCGATGAGATGTACTACTGGAGTAGCCGCGGACCTACTGACGATGGCAGAATCAAGCCTGACCTAGTTGCTCCGGGTGATTACGTCAGATCATGTAAGTCGCAAGAGGCCGACAGTGCGGAAGGGTCGTGGAGCAATACTTGGTATCTAGAGTACAGCGGCACTTCGATGGCCACCCCTGCTGCAGCAGGAGCCTCAGTACTGGTTCGAGAGTATCTAATGGAGGTTGCAAATAGACCAGCTCCTCAGGGTGCTCTAATCAAGGGTCTGCTGATTCTAGGTGCTCAAGACATGGACACCCGAGACATTCCCAATGACGACGAAGGATGGGGCAGGATAAATCTCGTCAACTCTCTGATTCCTAGTGGCGACGTCGGTATCTTCGTTGATGACAGGTCTCGACTATCCAGTGGTCAGACCAGCGACTACACCTTCGATGTAACTAGGGCAGGTGAACCGCTCAAGGCAGTCCTGACTTGGTCAGATTATCCTGGCTCGACCTCTTCCTCCACACAACTGCGAAATGACCTCGACCTCGAGGTCATCTCTCCCAATGGACAAGTGTCCTACAAGGGCAACTCCTTTGTCAACGGACGCTCAGTTACCGGCGGAACGAAAGACTCCGTCAACAATGTCGAGGTCGTACTTATTGACAACGCTGCGACAGGGACTTGGACAGTAAGAGTCAGAGACGCCCAACACGGAGGAGGTAGTACCTGGCAGCCCTACTCTTTGGCAGTGCGCGGAGTCAATGTCAACGATCTGACACCTGACCCGACTTTCGTCCAGGATTCGTTTGAGATATCATCTCCTATACCTCAGGTTGGCGAGAATATCGACATCTCTGTCTCCGTCAAGAATCAGGGTGCAGGCTCTATCGCTGATCTCTCGGTTATAGCCCGGGCAGATTCGGACTTACTCGGCATGCATCAGATTAGCATGTCTCCAGGTGAGACAACGGAATTGGAATGGAACTGGACTCCCGACCAGGAAGGAGATGTCGAATTCACATTCCACATTGATCCAAGCGGCTTAGTTGAGGAGGTTTCAGAATCCAATAATTACCTATCTCAAATTGTAATTGTCAGCGCCCCCGGAGTGAGAGTTTCCACGCTTGAGGAGACAATCACTCTGTCAGATGCTTCTGACAGCTCAACGACTTGGCACCTTTCTCTGATGAATACAGCCCTGTTTGAGACTAATGCTACAATCGAGGTAACCGATCCGGTTCGTGTACAGGATGGAGTAGAGTACGATTGGTTCACCTCATTCACATCGAACACGTTCAACCTCGATCCAGCCGAGACCAAGGAGGTCAGTCTGACAATGATTCATCCAGCTCCACCTCCACCAGGGCTCTACAGGATGATAGTCACCGGCACGGATATCGAGAATAACGTGAACTCTGAACTAACTCTGTACTTCAACGTACCAGTTCTAGCCGGCGTTGATATCGTCATGAACGGCGACCAGTTCCTAGTCAGCCCCCTTGAGCCGACACAACTCCAGATTCTAGTGTTCAACGAAGGCAACGGAGCGCAGAGCTACGACGTCGAACTGGTATCTCCAGCAGGATGGCACCTAGGATTGGACTCGCTAGGTGCCTTCGCAGGCTCATCTCATGGTTCCACAGGAACGCTCGCTAAGGATGCCGGGAGGGCGATTGACATCACAATCAATCCTCCTGGAGCGATGATTCCAGCAGACAGCATCTTTGATGCCGCGCTGATTATTCACTCGCGCGTCAGTTCTGACTCTTGGAGCGCTGACATTACCCTCGTAGTGATGGATATCGACGAAGTAAGCACAACTCCTTCCTCAGGCGGTGCTGAGCAAGAGGTCGCCCCCGATGCCACCCTTACGATCGACCTAGAGATCACCAATCACGGAAATCGGCTACTTGAGCTGCAACCATATCTCAGGAGCATCCCTGGAGGATGGACAGTCACTGACGGTATTGATATGGTCACCGTGCCTACAGGCGGATCAACCACGCTCTCTTTGATTTTGGAGGGCAATGGAGCAGCAGTGAGCGGCGAGTTGGAGATTCGATTCGCCACAGAGGATGGTTTCTCGTTCGATTGGAATAGGACCCTGAACGTACTCTCAGGAGCCATACCAGTACTGGAATTCCAACAAATAGCACTCCCGGATGGAACCTCTGCCGACCATCCTTTGGGAGTCCCCTATCATCCAGTTGGAGGACTGGGCTTCGACTTGGCTTGGAGCATAGAGAATCTTGGCTCAACCACATGGAGGCCAACCACCTCACTAGAAGTTCCAGATGAGGATTGGACCTCATCTTGCACGGCTCCTACTGCCCTAGCTTCAGGAGCCAGCTCGATGATATGGTGTACCGTGGTGATACCCCTATCTGCCGAGGCCGGCTCTGAACCAATCATCACCCTAGTGATGGAGGGAGAAGGAGTTGAGATTAGCTACCCGATTTCACTGCTTGTCGAACATGTAGATAGAGTCGCTTGGAGATTAATCAGCCAACCCTCTGCGCACGAGGGTTACGCGACTACTCTGCAGATCGAGGTGGAGACCCCCGGGAACTCACAGATCTCAGATATTCTCCAGGTCACAGGTACAGACGGATGGAACCCATTGATTCTAGATGGAGTCGTAGTCAATCTGATGCCGGGGGAAGTCCGGACTCTCCAGTTAGGATTCACACCTCACACAGGTAGTGACGGCACTCTGATTGTAAGCATCGTCGATACTCAAGGAATTATCGAAGACTCATCACTAACTCTTGAGATCGACGTACTTCCGGCTGCTACCTCTAAAGAATCCTCCACGCTGCTAATGGTGGTAATTGCGATTGTCATCGTGGGCCTAATAGTTGGAGGAGTATACTTGTATTCTCGAAGAGACGACTCCTCAAGCTTAGTCAGTACGGATTCTCTGAACAAGATTGCTGACTCATTTGGACTATCAGGGCAGGAAGAGGAAGAGACCAGCGGCATTCCTTGCTGGATCTGCAGTGGAGACATCATCGTGGGAGAAGCATGGGCTTGCTCTGAGTGCGGAGCGAGGTATCACAAGGATGGACAGGTACCAGGATGTGACATCGTTTCAATGGGCAACTGCCTGCATTGTGATTCTTCAACAGACGACCTGATTGAAGCCTGAACGAACCGCGACCCTACGGGGTCGCGTCGCCCGAAGTCCTTAGAGGGGCGATATTCTCGGAGTTACAATGCGCCATGCTAGGTCGACCCCTGTTCTAGTGGCGATTCTACTAATCTCGATAGCCTCTCCAATAGCCTCTGCAGAGGTGTCTGTGGCCCTCTCGGCCAACCCTACAGCCCAAGAGGCTACTACCGAAGATGAAGCCGAGTACGACATCATTGTGCAGAATGACGGTGACGAAGATATCTCAGTCTCTCTAAGTACGCAGCAGGACAACGACTGCAACGGCTTCACCTCCACTCTGGAGACATTCCAAGTCTCTGTCTCTGAGGGAAGCTCTGAGACAGTCAAACTGACAGTTTCTGTCAATGACCAAGCAGATGGCGATTGCGAGACCACAGTTAATGCCCAAGCCACTGGGTCTGGAGTCGGCACCCCGGCCAATGACGACGTCACTGTGACCACCACCGCTGGAGATGGAGGCGGACTCTACTCTGTGAGTCTTTCAACCGATGAGCAACTCAAGACCTACGATGGTGAAACCACTGGTTCTGACAGCGTCACGTGGGATGTGGATGTTGAGAACAACGGCGAGCAGCAGGCAAACGTCCAGCTGGAGATGACTTCTGACAGTGATTGTGAGTCCGACTCACTCGATGCCACTGTCGATCCGCAAGTACTGCAACTAGATCCTGAGGACACCGAGACAGTCGAAGTCACAGTAGATATCCCGGACGGAAGTTCAACTGAGGCCGGAGAACATTGCTTCATACTCAAGGCCACGGTTACCAATGACCCCAACGCTGCCGACCAGGCCGAGGATAACCTGACCCTGACATTGAAGGTCCCTGAGCGCAAGGAGTGCGACCCCGACCTACAGTTCACGTCTCACAACCTGGATCCCGGTGACTCGGCTACAAACTCGTTTGAGGTCGAGAATGTTGGAAATACAGAGTGGACAGTCACTGCCAGCGCTCAGGCTCAGAACTCTGACCACGACATTTCGGGATGGGTCGACTTCGACAGCCCGTTGAGCAAACTCCTCTCAGAACCGGGCGGCTCCCAAGATAGTCATACATTCACATTCAGCGTGACTCCTGATGACTCGGTTGAATCTGGGACCCAGGTTGGAATCAAGATACAAGGCCGAGCTGGAACAACAGTCGGCTGCGAGCAGATTCTAACTGTCACGGTTGGCCAGAGTCATGCCGCTTCTCTCACACTCAGCAAGAACAAACTCAACAACGTCGAGCCAGGGTCGTCTGACACCCTATCTGTTCAGATTACTAATCAGGGCAATGGCATGGAGACCATGTCTGTGGGAGCGGAAGGACTGCCTCCAGGTTGGCAAGTATCATTCTCACAGACTTCGGTGACAGTTGGTAGTGCCAACTCTGGCAATAACAAGGAGACTGTGACCGCCGAAGTGTTTGTCCCAGAGGATGCGAGCGCTGTAGAAGACACCGTAATTACATTCACAGTAGGAAGGGGAGGAGGCAGCGATCCTTATGACTCCAAGGATCTTACTGTCTCGGTTGCAGCCAAGCACAGCGTCACCACGTCTATTCTGTCTACTCAGCAGACTGGACGCTCAGATCAGACGGTACAGTTCCCGATTGATGTGACCAATTCTGGTAACATCCAGGATACGTTCAAGTTGCAAACCTGTGATCCAAACGACCAGACAGGTTGCAACTCACCGATGTGGCAGTCGTCCTTCTCCGATTCACAGGGAAATACGATTACTCAGATTGTCCTAGAACCCGGACAGAAGCAGACGGTATTCCTCGATGTATTGGTCGAGGGAGAGGAGGATGCTGATTCGGCTAGTGTACTCGCTCGCATTGCTATCTACGGAACCAACATCGCCGATGAGCACACCGTCACTGTCGTAGTCTCAAACTACAACTATGCCATGGCTATATCGCCACAGAACCCCGGGGAGATTCCGGATCAGATCCAAGCTACCCTACCTCCAGGAGGCACCATGACTACCTCGTTCTGGGTAGAGAATACTGGCGATTATCCGGGAGGAGATACGGCAGTCATCACCGTTTCGGGAATGGAATCATCTGTAGTCAGATCAATGACTGTTGAAGGGGTCGAGATTGACGGTACATTCTCCATCGGTAACGGCGAGAGAGTTCTGTTGGAAGTTCATCTCGAAGTCTCTGAAGGTGTTGCCAATGGCGTCTCAGGTGTAATCGAGGTCGGGGCCTCTTCGCAGAAAAATACAGCTCAGAGAACCACCGTTGATATCGTTGTTGAGATTAGGACAATTCATGACTTAAGATTCACACTCGAGGGAGAGGATTCGAAGAGTTCCGAGTGGCCTGACAAGGCCTATTTCACCCTATTCATAACCAATCACGGAAATGTTGTTGAGGACGTCGAAGTGATTTCCAGCGAGTCACTGAGGGGCTGGACCGTGAACGTTGATTTCGACGAATTTGAGCTTGCACCAGGAGAGACTAAGGAAGTCCAAGTCAGCGTAGTTCCACCTAGTGAATTGCTTGAGGACGATACCTACAGATTCACCGTTACTGTACAGCCAGAGGGACTTCCAGTAGCCGGTGAACCAATCGATTTGGAGGTGACCTCCGTCATGCCATCGACCTTCATCGGACTGTCTGAGGAAGCAACTCAGATGCTGGTTTACGGGTCCATCATACTAGGTTCAATCCTAGTTGTCGTGTTGTTCTTCCGTTCTAGGGCAGAGAATCGTAGAATTTCCGAAGTACTGGAAAATCAGTTCGAGGACTGAATAATCCTCTGGATTCCTGCCCGGATAGGCTTATTGCCCCTATTCAGGTGCAATGACCCGTCGGTCCCATAGGGACCGCCGGGTGTAACCTATGACTTCAGTTCCTGAGGCCTATATCGCAGTCGCAGCAATGACCTTGGTCGGAATTGGATTTCCAGTAGGGAGTTTCATTGCAGCTGAACTACTCAGGCCGAGGAAATCACCCAATGATCCGACCAAGTTAAGATCGTGGTTATTGCCTGGATACGAAAGCGACCAGAGCCTGTACATTCGAAGGGACTCGACTTACGAATGTGGTGCTGAGCCTCTGGGTGAGGCCCACATCAACTTTCACTTCCAGTACTACTGGTACGCTATCATCTTCCTTGTCTTTGATATCGCGTTCATGTTCCTTGCCTTCGGTGGAGTCATTGCAATCCAAGATGGCATGGCTGACAGTGAGATGATTGGTGCCCTGGCCACACTGACCGTGTTCACCATCCTGATGGGATTGGGAGTATGGCATGTCTTCCGTAAGCGAGGGAGAATATACATCTGAGGTGGAATATGGCAGAAGATGGGCAGAACTACTCGGTATTCAACAGTAGAATGTTGGTGGATGTAGTTGGGGATGTAACTGATGAGGCCCTCAAGGCGAGTAGGATGAAGGACGTGATTGGGGTTTTAGCCGGTCGAGTCTTTAACTGGGGTCAGAGAAAGTCCCTGTTCCCATTACACTTGGGTATCAAGTGCTGCGCTCTTGAGATGGCTGCAGAAGGAGCGAGCAGATTCGATGCCGAACGCTTCGGCGTATTCTTCAGATCTAGCCCAAGGCAATGTGATGTCCTTCTGGTGAATGGCCCAATCAGCAAGAAGTTCGCCGACCCTATAGTCAGACTGTGGGAACAGATGCCTGAGCCCAAGTGGTGCATCGCTATGGGAGAGTGTGCAATTTCAGGAGGGCCGTATTTCCAATCGTACAATGTGCTTGAGGGAGTTGACACCGTGATTCCAGTTGATGTATACATTCCAGGATGCCCACCGAGGCCCGAGGCTCTGATTGATGGCTTTGACAAACTACGACAGAAGATTATCCGAATCGGTGTCGATGTAGACGATGTCAGACCTGATTCTGATGCCCCGATTATTATCGGAGACGAGTGAGGCGATACAATGGGCAAGATAGTCTCAGCATCGGTCCAGAAGGAAGCAGCTGAGGTCATAGTCAACTCAATCTCGGAATTGGATGGAGTAGAGGCAGAGATTGTAGAACGCACAAACGGAACCCATCCTAGGAACACGGTCGTTGCTAACTCCTCTCCTGAGAGTTGGAGGAGTCTGGCAGAGAAGTTGTACTCCGAACATGCAGTAGATCACTGCTCGATGATTACTGGCATTCACTGGCCCGAGAGAGACGAAGACCGCAAGTGGGAAGTCGTCTACCACCTAATCAGGACAGGAGTTAGGGACCCCCCTTCTGAGAATGGTGTGGTCCAACCAATCATTGTCAACCCATCTAC
>ERZ724561.77-NODE-77-length-19719-cov-2.940180_pt1 | contig 19719 bp, 19 predicted proteins | sample MGYA00375855_ERZ724561 | MGnify/ENA primary metagenome ERZ724561 (study PRJEB28725, sample SAMN03264854) | marine sediment metagenome | biome: marine pelagic biome; feature: marine oligotrophic desert; material: ocean water | place: Pacific Ocean:North Pacific... | reverse complement strand
GGTGTTGACGTACTCTGTTTTCCTCAAATCGTCGATAAAGGGGGCCTGAAGTCCGAGGGCGGCGCAGACGAGCCATTGGTGTCTCACCGGTTGACGTCGATGCCTCGCCCCCAAGAGATCCAGGTTGACGCGAACTGCTTCCGGAGGGAAGCGGGGAGCGCCTTATGCCCGGGAACCAGGTCAGGCGCGGAAGCGAGCAGCCCGACCGGGGATGCTGGATGCCTTGGGATAGCGGGGCGGAGGAGACTGGTGGAACCACACCTTTGGTGACGAGCGTCCACCGAGGACGCGCCCACCTACTCGGGTATCCCCGAGAGGCCACCCATCAGGCACACCACCTCGAAGTGACTCTCGGAAACCGGCTGCACGGACAGCCTCTGACCTCGCTGCAGCAAGGGCATACCTTCCAGCTCTCCATTCGCCCTGAGCTCGGGCAGCCCGACCGAGTCCATCTCGCACACCGCTTCGATGTCGACCATCATCCATCTCGGGTTGTCGGGGCTCGCCTTGGGATCGAAGTAGTTCGAAGATGGATCCTGAGCAGTGAAGTCAGCGTAAGCCTCCTTGCATACTCTCGCAACACCAGCGACATGGGGGGGCTTGCAGTTTGAGTGGTAGAACAGCACCATGTCGCCTACTGACATCCCGTCCCTCATCAGGTTCCTAGCCTGATAGTTCCTGACGCCATCCCAATGGGTCGAACCATCCTCTACAAGTTGTGACCATGGGTACACGTGAGGCTCAGACTTCATCAGCCAATGCGCCATGCCAGCCGCTAGAGAATCAGGTGCATGAATATGCCGTGTCACCATGCGTCGTCAGAACTTCCAATCAGCAGCGTGGCATCAATGGAATCGGCCTCATCCCTTGCTATAGCCCGTCGCAGTCCCGCTGTTCTGACCATCGTCTCGACTCCGCCTGTGAGACTCAGGTTACTCTTAATCAAAAGCGAGAAGATTGCTGGAAGCAATAGTAGTGCAGCAAGCGCAGCGACAATCAGGAGTATGATGATGACAGTCACGAAGGGGTGTATGGCTTCGATGGGAATATAGTAGGCACAAGTCAACCCGGCTGCAGTCACTGTGGTCGCTTCGAACAGGCTCATTCCGGTGCTCGCGCACGCGACTCTCACAGCCTCGATGGTCCCACCTTGCTCTTTGACCCGGTTGGCAATGTGAATCGAGAAGTCTATTCCCACCCCCACAAGTATAGATCCAACCATCACTGTGACTAGTGAAAGAGGCACCCCTAGAGCATCCATCGCCAGCCATTGCATCGCTACGGTGAAACCTACAGGTAGAGTGGTCAGCAGGGCGAACCTGAGGTCTCTGAACACGAGTCCGAGTGTGAGAATGGTGAACAGCAGAGCGAATCCAAGCGATCTCCACTGGGAGTCAACTATCAGATTATTCACTTCGATGGTCACCGATGCAACGCCAACGAGGTATGTCGACTTCACGCCGGCGGTATTGTCGACCCAGTAGTTCACGCCGCCAGGCCCATCGACAGCCTCCTCGGTGTTCCTGACGTCCATGAACGGCATGTCGATGTAGATTAGACTACGACTGAAGCTCGAGGAGATGAACAACTCCCTCATCTCATCAGTCATGCTGTTGTAGAACACGTAGAGCAGGAAGTTGTGTGCCTGATCGTCACCTGAAGGAGACCCATCCAATGCAGACAGCGTCTCCCAGAAGGAGCCATTACCCTCGACCTCCCTGCCGAACACCAATGCAGCAAGGTCCTTCGCCTCCTGAGGAAGTGGCAGTTGGTCAATCTGGTCTACTATGGGTTGACCAGAGACGTTGACCCCCACAGCAACTGCTTTCATCAGGAATACGATTGACACTGCCGTCGTACGATTGACGCGGTTGCAGTTCTGCTCTAACGCCTCGATTCCCTTGAGCTTGTCAAACGGATCGTACAGAACGGGATCGAATAGGTTCGGACTGGCCGAGAGATCCCCCTCCACCATGAGGAAACCAGGCTGTCCCGCCTCGAACTCATCAGAGTACACGCCCATCTTCTGCACTGATTCCACATTTTGTGGGGCCATCTGGAGAAGGTCGATGTTCTCCTCGACGTTCTCTCTCGCTCCTATTCCGGAGATACCTGGGATGCCTGCGGACATCAGCATAGCGATTGCGAACAACGCGAGTGCAGCACGCGTCCATTTGATCGGAACCCCGACCGCCTGGACGAATAGCTTGGGGGGAGGGTGAGACGGTTTCTTCAGATCCAGCATCATAGTCAGATTGGGAACCATAATCATCGTCATGATGTAGACCACCAATATGCCACCAGCTAGTGAGAATCCGACGGTTTTGATTGGTTCCATAGGCGTGAATGTCAAGGATATGAAACCGATTATTGTGGTGATGGCAGATAGGAAAACAGCGCGTCCGGTTGAGTTTAGAGCTATGGCCATCTTCTCTCTTGGGGTACCCATCGCTTCGGCGTATCTGTTGGTGATGTGAAGTCCATAAGAGACGCCAAGAGCTAGTAGGATTGGCCCCACGATGATTACCGTCATTGTGACTTCGTAGTCTGTGAAGCCGATTATCCCGAGCGTAATACCGACCGAGCACAGCGTTGGTAGTCCCGTGATGATGACGACCTTGAGGCCTTGTACTAACCTGGGCCTGCCGGTCTGCAGGAGATCGCAGTGGAAAAGGAACAGACCTAGGGCAACAAACAATCCACCCAGGGGGAAGACCTTCCAGAATAGCTTGAAGGACTCTTCAGTTACAGCGCTGGTAATCGGTACCGGACCAGTGAGAGTCATGGTCAGATTCTTTTCCGACCATCCGCTCTCTAGCGCTAGGGCGTCAATAGTCTCCTGAGTGTCCTTAATGAGTTCCGAGATATCAACATCATCAATCCCGTCACCGTCGGTATCAGCTTCGATGCCGATGATAATAACGGCCGTGTTCCAGTAGTTCGCCTTCTCGATTTCGTTATTCCCATCGCCGTCCAAGTCCTTTCCGACATCCCTGACTAGTTTGTCGAGGGCATTCTGTGGCATCTCTCCTAGAATCTGATCCACTCTCCCCTGCTCGTCGGGTATGGTGTAACTACCGATAATGTCTTCCTGGTCGTCTATTGTCTCGTTGAACTGGTCTGAAAGCTCGTCGTTTCCGGTGGCTTGAGCAAGTGCGCTGAACGTAGCCTTGGCAACCCTCCCTGCGCTGGAGTTTACCTCTTTTATTACCGTCGATATGGAGAGAACATAGATGATGTTGTCATTCAATCCCCTGTCATTCCTGACGTAGTTCAGTTCCCTCTCGACTGCGTCGATTTCATCCAGTATCTCCACCGTGGTGACGTTGACGTCCTCGGACTCGACGTAAATCACCATGACGTTGGTCGTCCAATCTTTTTCGACCTCAGCAATCTGCGATGTTATCGGAGAGCCCTGTGGCAGGTAGACAGCTAAATCACCGTTCACGTTCAACGCAGACTCTTCGTTGCAGATGTCGTATTCGAAACCTTCCCGACAATCCAGAACGCCCGAGTGCATGGAGAAGAATCCGGTGAACAGCAGGCAAAGAACCACGGTCAATGCAGGGAACATGGTGAGTATTCCCGTGGGGGTGGAATCCGAAAGTGCCCTGCGCAGGGTATTCGGAACCCTCCTCACAGCACTGCCGAGAGAATCAGCGTCTACCGCATCCGCCAGATCCTTGCCAGCAGCGACCTTCGTCGCGGCTTCGGTCCTTGCACGTTCGAGCACTTCCCGGGGCCTGAAGCCCTTGCCATCACTTGCACTCATGCGGTTCTCGGCAGCGCCCTCCTTGAGTGCGGGACTTCAACCCCTCGCAATCGCAATTCGACTTGTGCAGTATATCAGACCCACCGGAGAACGCGGGAATGGTCAAGAATGACCTTCCTCAGCGAGGTCCGAGAAGCCGCCGAGGTAGAATCATGGGTACACCGAAAATTCCCGAGAAGAGATGGTCCATAGACCTCGAGAAGAAGATCCAAGAGAGCCATTACACAGAGACCTACTCAAAGCGCTACTCGTTCGATCCGAAGAGCGAGAGGGAGATTTTCATTATCGACACACCTCCCCCTTACCCAAGCGGCACTTGGCACATAGGCGCAGTCGCCCAGTACAGCATGATCGATGTGATAGCCCGCAGCCAACGACTCTTAGGCAAGGAGGTGAGATTTCCCTGGGGGGTCGATCGCAATGGGATCAACATCGAGTTCACAGTCGAGAGGAAGCACGGTCGCAAGATGAGGTCCTATGAGCGTGGGGAGTTCCTTGACCTGTGCTCCGAGACCATCGAGTCGTACACTCAGGCGATGCGTGACACTGCCAAGCGAGTCGGCCTGTCTTGCGACTTCGACAACGAGTACCTGACAGACGCCCCTGACTACAGGGCGGTGACCCAATCCATCTTCGTGGACCTGTTCAAACGAGGCGACATAGTAGAGGACCTCAGGCCGAATATCTACGATCCGGTGGAAGGCACATCTATTGCCGAGGCCGAGGTACAGAGGATCACCAGAGAAACCCTGTTGTGCGATGTCCGTTGGACCACGGAGGATGGCGAGGATGTTGAGATTTCCACCACTCGTCCCGAGATGATTTGCGCGTGTGGCGTTGTCGTGGTCCACCCCGACGACCAGAGATACTCGCACTTGGTCGGTAAGCGAATCCAGCTCCCGATGCCGGTGGCCGACAGGGAGCCGTCAGTCAAGATCATCTCCCACCCGTCGGTTAGGATGGACTTCGGCAGCGGCGTACTCATGGTGTGCTCGTTCGGAGACCAGAACGACGTCGCCGTTTTCAGGGAGCTCGGCCTGAAGCCGTTCGTCGCCGTCGATCTCGATGGCCGGATGACTGGCATCAGTGGTCCACTCTCAGGGATGTCTGCCGAGAATGCTAGGGCTGCGTCGATAGAGATACTGAACGATTCCGGTCGCCTTGCTGCGGCAGTGAAGCACATGCAGGAGGTCCCGGTGAGCGAGCGAGGTGGGAACCCGGTGGAGATTATCCTGTTGAAAGAGTGGTACGTGAGGCAGACGCACATTCTCGAGCGGCTGTCGGAGCTTTCTGACCAGAGCTCGTTCATACCCGAGCGCAACCGCCAGTTCCTGCACGATTGGATGGATGGGATTTCCATCGACTGGCCAATCAGCCGCCGTAGGTGGTATCACACCGAGGTCCCGATTTGGTACTCCGAGGACGGCTCGAGGGTAGTGGTGCCTCCGCACGGAGCTTATGTCCAACCATGGAGGGATAAACCTCCACATGCCTCTGAGGTGCTCGACAGGGAGACTCGTGAGAATTTGGGCTCGTACCATGATATGGCGGACGAGCTGGGAGAACTGGTCGGCGAGGAGAAGGTGTTCGACACTTGGATGGACTCATCGAACTCTAATCTCTTTGTCTCGGGTTACATCAGTGACCCCGAGCTGTTTCAGAGGGCATTCCCCACATCCATCAGGCCCCAAGGCAAGGAGATAGTCAGGACCTGGCTATACTACACCCTACTGAAGAGTGCCCTGCTCTTGGATCAGCCTGGGTTCCAGAACATCTGGGTTGATGGTCTCGGCATGGACCCATGGGGGCGCAAGATGTCCAAGTCCCTAGGCAATGGCATCGATGCCGATTCCGTGCTCGAGTGCGGAGCTGGTGGCAGGACCGGTTCATGGAGGATCAAAGGGCCGGATGGCAAGCAGATTCAACTCAGGGCAAACAAGATTGGCAGTGAGTGCTTCCGGTTGTGGAAAGCGTGCGACGCGCAGGTAGGAGATGACTTCCACATCAATCCCGAGGAGATTGAATCGAAGTACTTCGGAGTGCTCACGAAGTTGTTCAACGTAGCCAGGTTCGCTAGCCAGTTCGATGTACCAGACAACCTCGATGACTCGCCAAGCGGGCTACCGCCCGAGGATCTCTGGATACTATCGGAGTTCGGGGCCGTGATGGAGCAGGTGGAAGGGGCATGGAAAGCCATCGACATCTATACCGCAGCCCAGTCGCTCAAAGGCTTCGGGACTGGCGTCTTCCCGAGCCATTGGCTCGAGATGTCCAAGTCACGGCTCTACGACGGTGACGATTCGGCCGCCTGGACTCTGCACAGGGTGGTCAGGGACCTGCTGAGCACCATGTCTCCGATATGCCCATTCTTCTGCCACTATCTCTCGAGCACTCTCTATGGCAGTAGTGCCGTCGATGTGCGCTCCTTCCCTCGTTTACCCGAGCTGATGGCGCCCGAGGATGCTACCTACATGCGATCTCTCACACCAATCATCTCTGAATTCAATTCGGAGGTATGGAAGGCGAAGAAGGACTCGGGACTTTCATTGAAATCGCCAATCTCCGGAATCTCCATACCATCTGAGCTCTCTGAATTGCGTGAATCTCTCGTTCGAATGCATAGTATCGAATGATTATTCAATTGATTGCGGATTCGGGCCTCTCTCCTTCAAAGAAGCTAATCAGTAGCCCGGCCATTTCCGTACCCACTCTGGTCTGGGCCTCGAGGGTCGCAGCGCCGATGTGCGGGCTGCCATGGAAGCCCTCGTGCAGGAGTAGGGGATTGTCTACAGCGGGCTCGACTTCGAAGACATCCAGTGCCGCACTGGCAAGGGTCCCATCATCGAGCGCATCTAGGACTGCGATCTCGTCCACTATGCCTCCTCGGGCACAATTGACCACGTGATTGCCGCAGTCAGTGCCGTCCGGTGCCGAGCCCGGCATCATGGCCAGCCTGTTGGCATTCACTAGGTGATGGGTGTCATCTGAGAGGTTGCAGTGGACTGAGATATGGGTACAACTCTTGAACACATCATCCACATCGTCGTGCATCCGACAACCCTGTTCCGCTGCCTGCTCGGCCGAAACGAAGGGGTCGAAGGCCCTGACCTCCATGCCGAACGCGCTTGCCAACTCGGCCACTCCGCGAGCTATCCTTCCGAAACCTATCAGTCCCAGGCGCTTGCCACCCAGCTCGCTACCTCTCAGACTCTTCTTGTCCCAGTCTCCCAATCGAAGACTCCTGTCTGCTCGGGCGATAAATCTGGTAGATGCGATTAGGTGCCCAATTGTTAGCTCCACCACGCTCCTAGTAGATGCCCCGGGGGTGTTACAGACGACAATCCCATTCTTGGTGGCCGAATCGATGTCGATGTTGTCCACCCCTACTCCGGCTCTGCCGATGAATCCCAATCTGCCGACGCTGCAGGACGCCCGAATAGCATCGGGGGTCATCTTGGTAGCGCTACGGACCACGACGGCGTCGAAACCGGCCAGCGCACCCGCTCGCAACTCATCGGCGGAGTAGTGGGCCACTACGACCTCGTGGCCAGCGCCCTCCAATATGGACACGGCCGCGTCGGCCATCCCGTCAGTCACGGCAATCCTGCCCACGAACCGCTCGCGGCCGAGCACTTCAATCAAGGTTGCCCAGAAACTCTCTCTAGCTCATCGGGAGGATTCATAGGATTGGACCAGTTGGGTTTGGACATGACCTTTGAACTGCCCGATTTGCCATACGAGTACGGTGCTCTCGAGCCCCACATAGACGCTCTGACGATGGAGATACACCACACCAAGCATCACAACGCATACACAAGTAACCTGAACGCCGCAATCGAGTCCAATGGTCTTGGGGGCAAGTCGATTGAACAGTTGCTTGCTAATCACAATGACATTGCGGCCGTCAGGAACAATGGAGGCGGCTGGTGGAACCACTGCCAGTTCTGGGAGGCGATGTCCCCTAGCGGCGGTGGAAAACCATCGGGTGAGCTATTCGATGCAATAGAATCCTCCTTCGGGTCCTTCGACGAGTTCAAGCAGGCCTTACACAAGGCTGCGATGACTAGGTTCGGTAGTGGCTGGGCCTGGCTGGGCGTCAAGGACGGGGGTTTGTGTGTTTGCTCCACACCCAATCAAGACAACCCTCTGATGGACGGGTGTTGCGAACCAATCCTAGGGCTGGACGTATGGGAGCATGCCTACTACAAGAAGTACGGTCCGGGAAGGGCGACTTACATCGAGGCATGGTGGAACGTGGTGGATTGGAATGAGATCTCACGGCGCTACTCGAAATGTCTGTGATTCTTCTCGCCATCGCCTCACGAACCGCTTGATTATTGGGGAGAAGGACGACCACGAGTCGTGACTGAACCAACCGAGGCATTGGTTACATCCACTCTCATACTGCTGTCCCCCCTGATTCTGGCCATCCCACTATCGATTGGTTGGAGGTGGTGGATTGGCACGGAGCCCGAGCACGAGCACTACGTGGAGAAGGTCAGGAGAGTACTGGACGCGGGAATCCCTCTGCGCAGGTACAGGGCTGAGTTGGATGCCGAGGCACGCAGATTCCTAATCGATCCCGAGAGGCAGGCCAGAATTGAATCGGACCTGCTACGCCCTCTGAGCATCCGGCATTTCCTACTTCTTCCGAGCCTGATAGTTTGGCCCCTGTTGGGCCTGTTCGCGGCTGTCATCGCAATCCCGCTTATGCCCGTGCTCAGGGCAATCGAATGGCTATTGATTGACAACCGGGCTCTGGCTGCATCAGCCAGGGTGCTACAGAGAATAACTAGGTGGGAAATCATCGGTATTCCCCGGCTCGATGACGGGGCCAAGCAGCTGGACAGGGTGCTGACTTCGGTACACAGGCTCCCTGTGACGGTATTCCTTGGGCTCTTCGCCTATCTTGTCGTACTGTACCTCCCGTTGGACCCACGCGGTGTTCTCTTGGTAAGCGTCGCGGTCTACATCGTGCTGGTCTCAATCACATCCGTCATCAGAGCGGCGACGGCTAACGCGCTCGTATTTGCTGACCCCACAAAACGAAGGCTGATTCCGATGGACACGCTGGTGGAGGACGCACTGGGTCCCTTGGTTGGAGTCGGACTCGTCTTCCTAATCTCGCGACAGCTGCTTTATGGTAGCCAGCTAAGGTCGGACGAACTGTTCGGGGACCCGGTCATTTTCTCGCTCAGCGTGCTATTGGTGCTCTACACCGCCACGATTATCGGGGTGGCAGTGGAGCTCAGTTTCTTCCGCTCCAGGGGTGCTCAGGTAAGAAGGACCTTTCAGCAACAGATGGTCGATGAGTACGACCCAACGGTCTACTTGTTCACCAGAAACATGGGCACGTTACGACTCTCCCCTCTGATGCCTCTATCGGAGTGGTTAGACAATGGCGAGGTGTTCGAGTTCGACAATCCGGATCAAAGCGACTGAACCTCTGCCACCAATCCACCACCGAGATCCACCGTCCCATCCTCGATCAGACGGAGTGGCACCACTGCGAGTGCGACCGTTCCCTGTAGAGTCGATGTCGATGCAGTCACAACAAGGCTCCCACCTCCTGGCAGTTTGATTCTCCCTACCTCGATTTCGGAGGCCAGACGCAATCTGGCGATACATCGGGTCGGATTGCCTCTGCTATCCAGTCGGGCATGAACCTCCTGCCCGGGGTAGCACCCCTTAGCGAGATCAACAAATTTCTCCAGTCCGAGATCCATCGGCAGAAAACCCTCATTCATCTCTCGATGGTCTAACATCCCGAGCTCTATCCTCACAAGCTCGCTCCGACCTGCATCGGGCACCACGGCACCATTCTCCTCGAGGAGAGCGATGAATCCAGCACATTCTGAGGTTGGGACTAGTATGTCGATCGCATCCACTCCATGGTAGCCCACTCGAGACAGCAGGACAGTACCGTACTCAGTCCAGCGGTCGCCAACCACCTCATCCGGGTCTATTCCCAAGCCCGCTATGCACCTGTTTGGAGCGTCTCCTACCAGTCTGAGATGTGCAATGGCACCATCCCCATCCATCACCGTGATTTCTTCGTCCCAAGCTACGCCTCGAATCAGTATCTCGCGTGTCGCCTCACCAGCCGCAATGTTTCCGACTAGTACCATCTCCTCATCCAGCATGCACATCATTAGCCTATCCAGTATCCTGCCGTTGGCGTTGCATAGGAACCCATCCAACCTTCCCTTGTCCAGCACTGCAGTGGTGTCCACGGTCAGCGAGCGATTCAGGTGCTCGAGAGATGATCTCCCTTTCAGCACGCTTACGCTGCAGGGCAGACTCATCACTTCGGCGATGCCGTGCAAGTCTGTCCGGGACATTCGCTCAACCGAAGGACTGTCCGCATCCGCATGATCGATCCGCGTTGGGGTTCTCAATCTGGAAACCCCCTCCCATTAGAGTGTCCTTGAAATCGATTCGTATCCCATTCAGCATGGCACTGTCCTTATCGTGCACGAGGACAGTGACCCCATCGACGTCCATGCGCTGAAATCCTTCGACACCAGGGTCCTTTGATACCTGCATGTCGTACAGATATCCCGAACATCCCCCAGACTGTGCACTGACAATCAACACATGAGTATCCTCATCTCCGCGCATGCTCGATTTCAATGCCCGCCTCGCAGAATCTGTGAACTCAATCTCGACGTCAACGACCTCAACCGAACTCACCACCGGTAGGGTGAAGCCATCTCCTCCTAGTATTCCCACGAGCTCCCCTGTCAGCAGGAGGTATTTCAACGGTTGCGGAAACCATCTCGCACAAGCCATAACCCAATACGAGGAGCACCATACGCCAGCCGTGGAAGGGACCGAGAGGAGACCGGTAGTCAGAATCGTTTCCGGTCAGGGGACGCGTGGACCCGATACGGTAGCTGTCGAGGCCGCTCTGTCCATGTCGGTGAGATCCTCCGGTAGCGAGGAGCAGCGCCTTGGCCTCACGATGAGGACTCCTGGAAACGACGAGGAACTGGTGCTGGGGTTCCTGCACTCCGAGGGCATTATCGACTCTATGGACGATGTCTCTGGATTAGAGGGCGATGGTGACGCAATAGTCGTGAACCTCTCAGAATCATGTGAGTTTCTGCCGAGCGACCACGTTAGGAGGTCAACCATGACGTCGTCGTGCGGAATCTGCGGCAGGGACTCTATCTCGAGCCTATTGCACATGCATGGCCCTCCTTTGAGCTCGACATTCACGGTCGGTCACGAGGACGTAGCCAATGCACTGGCATCCCTCAGGGATAGCCAGAAGGCGTTCGATCTCACTGGTGGTTCGCACGCCTGCGCGAGAGTACTACCGGGAGGTGATGTCGTTGCAGCATACGAAGACGTGGGTCGTCACAATGCAATGGACAAGCTTGTGGGCAATGCGCTCGGACTGGGAAATGTTCCTGTCGGGGACGAGATGGTGGTGGTATCCGGCCGAGCTTCGTTCGAGCTGGTCCAGAAGGCGTTGCGTGTCGGGTTCCCCATCTTCGTCTCGGTAGGCGCACCGAGCAGTCTAGCGGTCGATTTAGCGAATGAGCACGGGATGACTCTAATCTGCTTCGCGGCCGAGAGTAGGATGACCGTGTTCAGTGGTAGTGGCAGAGTAATCACGCATCCTTAGGTTGACCCTAGCGTGACCCTGATGTAATCGACCAACGTCCGCAGTGCGTGAGCAGGGAGGTCGAGGCCAACACCCCGGTGAAGTCTGGGACACCAAAGGTCTCCCCTCCCAAGCGCGTGGCTGCTGGCATTCCCGCAGTAATTTCCACCATGTCGCATGGTCTGAGTAGAATGGGCGCGCTGAAGTCGGTCTACAACCTGTCCAAGGTGAATCGCTTCGACGGCTTCGACTGCCCCGGATGCGCATGGCCGGACCCTGACGACCATCGAACGGCCTTCGAATTCTGCGAGAACGGGGCCAAGGCGGTCGCGGACGAAGGCACCAAGGAACGAGCGGGGCCCGAATTCTGGTCGCGCTGGTCAGTATCCAACCTATCTAGAAGATCCGATAGGTGGCTGAACTCGCAAGGCAGGCTCACTCACCCGATGATTCTACGACCTGACTCCAGTCACTACGAGCGGATTACTTGGTCGGAGGCATTCCGTTTGATAGCTGAGGAACTGTCTTCTCTGGAAGACCCCGACCAAGCGATTTTTTACACCTCCGGAAGAACCAGCAACGAGGCAGCTTTCCTATGGCAGCTACTGGCTAGGAGCCTCGGTACGAACAACCTACCAGATTGCTCCAACATGTGCCACGAGTCTTCAGGTGTAGCGCTGGGCGATTCCATAGGGATAGGCAAGGGCACGGTCAAGCTCAACGACTTCGAGAAAGCCGAGCTAATCATCGTCGTAGGTCAGAACCCCGGTACCAATCACCCCCGCATGCTCACTGCACTCAGGGATGCCAAGCGTGCGGGTGCATCCGTAGTGAGCGTGAATCCATTGTTCGAGACTGGCATGAGGAGGTTCAAGCACCCTCAGGACGTTATGGAGATGCTAGGCTCGGGCACTGAGATAGCGGATTTGCACATACCGGTGGCGGTGAACGGCGATCTGGCCCTGTTCAGAGGGCTGGCTAAGCATATTATATCGGACGAGGGGGGGCTGGACAAGCAGTTCATCCGCGACCACACACATGGTTTCGAGGACTACAAGCAGGCGGTGAGGGACACAACGTGGGGCGAGGTAGAGAGATTTTCTGGAGTCCCTCGTAAGGACATGGAGACTCTTGCGAGGGCACTGGGTCGATCCAAGTCGACTATCGTCTGCTGGGCCATGGGATTGACTCAGCACAGGAATTCGGTCGCTACCATCCAGGAAATCGCCAACGTGCTGTTACTAGGCGGGAATATAGGCAAGCCAGGTGCTGGATTATGCCCGGTGAGGGGGCATTCGAACGTTCAAGGGGACCGCACGGTGGGAATCAACCACAACCCTTCACGCGGATTCCTGGATTCTATTCGCGACGCCATCGGCATCGACCCACCGATGAGCCCCGGACTGGACTCGGTGAACTCCGTATTGGCCATGAATGACGGTAAGGCCAGTGTTTTCCTGTCTATGGGGGGCAACTTCGTCTCCGCCATGTCTGACACTGAGGCCACATCCAGGGCACTGCAGAGCTGTAGCCTGACGGTTCAGATATCGACCAAGCCGAACCGCTCTCACTTGGTCACGGGACGCACCGCACTGATTCTGCCCTGCCTCGGTAGGTCTGAGAGGGACTTGTCGCCAGACGGCAAACGCATGTCAGTCTCGGTGGAGAACTCAATGGGTGTGGTGCATGCATCGACAGGTTCTGCACGTCCGGCATCGAAGGAGCTGCTTTCCGAGCCGGCCATAGTCTCAGGCATCGGCGCTGCCTTAGATACCATCACAGGGAAATCGACTATTGCTTGGGAGGAGCATTCACAGGACTATGGTCGAATCAGGGACCTAATCGAATCAACAGTGCCTGGATTCGAATCCTATAACGAACGCCTAAAGGACGACGCGGGTTTCTACCTCCCTAATGCCGTGCGCGACGGTAGGACATTCAATACGGACTCTGGCATGGCCAATTTCAGGGTACATCCTCTGACTTGCGCCAAGGCCCCACCCGGGCAGTTCGTCATGATGACGATTAGGTCACACGATCAGTATAACACGACGATTTATGGATTGGATGATAGGTATCGTGGTATCAAGAACGCCCGTAGGGTCGTGCTAATGAGCCGCGAGGATATGAGAAACTCAGGAATCGACCAAGGCACACTGGTTGACATAACATCGCACTTCGAGGGGTCTTCACGATGCTCTAAGCATTGGAGGGTAGTGGAATACGACATACCTACTGGTAATGTGGCCACCTATTTCCCAGAGGCCAACTCACTGGTCCCTCTGGAGAGTGTGGCCGACGGCAGTAACACCCCGACGAGCAAATCGGTAATCGTCAGTGTGGTTCCATCGGCCAGCAAGATGAGGTTCTGGCGCAAGCAATTGCGTCAGGTGGCCTGACGCTGGCGTTTCTGCTGCTCCTTGTGAAGCAGCTTGCAACGGTTTATTTGAGTCTTACAGATAGCTACATCCTCATCTTCCAATCCCCGGCCAAGGGCCTGCTCGAAGCACTTAATCGCATCCGAGTATAATTCTACGGCGGCATAAGAGGAGCCCATGTTGTACAGGGATTTGCCTGTGACCCCAGCGGGATCCATCGAGATTGCGGCGTGGTAGGCCTGGATGCTCTCGGGATACCTAGCCAATTGGTAAAGCGCGTGCCCCCTCCCGTTTTGAGCCCTGATTCGCAACTCACGTTCCTCTCTGGGCGCGCCTCCAATGGCTCGCTCGAAGCAGTTCAGAGCCTCGACGCCATTCTCCTCCGATAGCATGCTCAGGCCCTTGTTGTACCACTCTATGCATACGTTGACATTTTCTTCCTCGCTGGGTGGCAGTCGGGCACTAATCCTCTCCTCTGCCTCCATAGCGGCCTCGATTAGATCAGATTCGCTCTGGGCCTCGGCCTCGAGTAACCCCTCCTTCTCATCGCGTTCGATATACTCGGCCCTCTGGCGGCATTGCTGAGCCCTCTCGATGTGACCTGCAATGGCTAGGGCGTCAGCGAGTCCGTGCCAGATACGCGCTGACTGACTGTCCTCCTGTAGTAGCTCCTTCCACGCATTCACAGCAGATACGTGGTCACCGCTCTCGCTCAGGTCCTGCGCCTTCGTGATTCGGTACGCGATGGTCCCGACCACGGATGGCTCGATATTCCCGACTTCATCATCGTCCTCGGGCTCGTAGTCCTCGACCAGAGTGTTGTCGTCCTCATCATCGTCCGATTCCTCTGCCTGCTCCTCATCCTCTTCAAGCTCGAGCAGCCTCTCTGATACCGAGCTCTCGGGGTCGATTACGATGACCCTACGCCAGTTCTGCACTGCTAGGTCGTTGTCTCCCCTGTCGGCGAAGACTTCGCCTCTGGCGATGAGGCTGTTCACGTGAGCTGGGTCGGACAGCAGAGCGTTCGCGAGCGATTGCATGGCATCGTCCTCGCGACCGGCCTTTCGAAGTAATTGTGCGAGGTTGAAGTGCATCTTAGCCTCATCCTCACCTATCGATATCGCGTACTCAATCGCTTGGATCGCTTCCTCGTCGTTGCCCAGTTGTGACAGGCATATACCGCAGATTGACCATAATTCATGATTGGCAGACGCATCTCCTTCCAGACGCGGCTGAATGGCATCCAAAGCCTCTTGGAACGCTCCATCACTGAGCATCTCCCGGGCTTCAGATACCACCTCCCCAATGTCGCTCAGAACGACCGCTGAATGAAGCAGGGGCATCTCCTCCACAGCTGTGGCCTCAAGCATCGGGACTTCTTCGATTTCCTCTTCAGAAACCGATTTCGCCTCGTCATTGGCTTCGTGCATGGACGCAATTCTATGCAGATTCTCCTGATCTGCTACGGTTTCGAGCGCCATCCTTGCCATCTCGGAAGCCCTGATAGGTTCTGATCCCTCCAGTAGAACGGCTAGGTTGGCGCTTGTCGGCCCATGATTGGGATTGAGCTCGTGTGCCTTTTCGAACGCAGCCACAGCATCGACCGTGTTCCCACGCTTGGCCTGCATCACGCCCAAGCCGTACCAGGCCGAGGCGCTGGAGGGATCGATGTCGACGGCTTGGCCGTAGAAATCGACTGCTCCCAGCAAGTCTCCCTGCGAGGCCTTGTTGGATGCTTCCTCTAGCAACTCCATTACTGTGCGCTGAACCACGCTTTCGCCTTGGTGCATCCGGGTTAAACATTCTCCGAACCTGATAGCCTTCGGACCCCTGCATTCAAGTCATGACGCGCCTTCGTAAAGTCGTGGCAGAGCAGATTCGGGTCATGGGAATATGCGGCACATATGGTGCTGATTCAGCTAACGGGAGGATGCTGGAGATAGCATTCGAGAATTGCGAGAAATTGGGGGCGGAATGCATTATGTGGGACAATTCGCAAACACCCCTGCCTCTCGTAGGAGCAGAGGGAAGCTGGGATGACGCGAACGTGAAGGCATTCCAGGAGATGGCTACTGCCTCTGATGCATATATTCTCTCGAGCCCGGAGTACCATGGAACCATGAGCGGCGTCATGAAGAATAGTCTGGACTGGCTATATTCTAAGCACACATCCGGCAAGGTATTCGCACTCATATGCACTCTCGGTGGGCAAGCCAGCAACAATACTCTGAATCATATGAGGATAACAGCAAGATGGATCCACGGATGGGTTACTCCGGAGCAAGTAGCTGTCCCCCATATCAAGGAAGCATTCGACGAAGACGGACATCTACTGGACGACAATATCGCAGATAGAATGGAGGACATGGCTAAGTCTCTGGTGGAGACGGCCGAGTACCTAAAATCACGTCGATGAGGCTTCCATGGAGAGCTTACCCGAAGGCTCCGAATTACTCTTGGTGATTGTGGCTCTGTCGGGGGTCTTGCCATGGTACCTGAGTAACTTCACCGAGAGATCCACACTCGCTAGGACAGCAGCTCTGGTCGGCGTCAGTGCGATGCTCACACTAGTGGCTTGGGTGTATCTATGATGACGTTCGACGATGACTCATACCCGACGAGGGCCCCAGTCTGGTGGGCACGCAGAGGCCCTGCTGGCCCTCATCCAGAAGGCACCGGCGCCACCGGGAGACAGGTCGTCATCAGGATTCCGAAGTCCTTGTCTGGAATTGAAGCAATGCTGTCTAGGCTGCTGAGGGCGCCTAACGAGGTCAGGCGGCCAATGGACGACATGAACTCGGTACTGTGGGAGTTGATGGATGGAACCCTAAATCTAGGGAAGATTACGCGATTGATGGACGCCACCTTCCACGAGAGGATAGCTCCCTCGGACGAGAGAATCAGGGCCTCAATCGGCAAGCTGGTATCCGATGGGTTGGCAATCGTCAGACAGAGCCCGTTCGAGGGCGAGTGGAACGTCTCTTCGCGACACGACCCCTCAGGCATGCTGAGTGTGCCAAGCCCGAGGCTTGGTCTAGACACTGACGAGTAGTGTCTAGGGCTCGGGAGCCTCGCTCCTAATCCGCTCATCCCTCTTGGCCTTGTACATCGCGGAGTAGTATACCATCAGCGGCAAGGCGAGCAATAGAGAGAAGCACCCCACTAGAGTAGCGAAGCTGTAGACGGACTCTTGCACCGGATCCAGTTTGAACTCGGCTACGGACACGATCTCGTGACTAACTACCACTGCTGAGACATCAATACCTTGGGATTCGGCGATACCATCATCATCAAACACAGTAATCGTCCAAACGATAGCCTCGTTGTAATTCGCAATCAGAGTCTGTGCACTCTCTTGCGCAGTATGAAGGTCATCACTCTGCAGGTATCCCAGACCCTCCAGCGGTAGTTCCATTGAGACAATTCCCCTGAGCGTGGCATCCCCATCTGTAACCCCGACTTCATGAGTATGCGATAGGGTACATGTCTCCGTGACCTCACTCCATTCACCACAGTTGAAGTTCTCAGCATCAGGAGCCCCCAGCAGGGGTGAGTGATACCAGTCCACTGATGAAGCTTCTACTCTGAGGGTGCTGTCTGCGGGAGCACCCGAGATTGTGACGTTGATCCAGGTTAGAGCACCGGTGCTGGTGGTTTGCCAACTCGCCTCCCCCTCTATCTCCTCATTCACCTGCAAGTCTGCTGGCTCATTGGTGGTGGTGTAACCGTAGTATTCTGAGTCCACAGTATTCGAGTACACGGCGAACGCCAGCACTAGGACCAGCACTAGACCAGTCCCAATCATGGTCCGCAGCATGTTGGGGTTGCGCGACATGGACTTACGCATACCATCTCGTGCTGAGCCCGAGATTTCAATACTTGGAGTGGCCACTCAGACGGCCTCGCTGCCACGTAGTGGCAAAATCACTGTCACCACGATTAAATATGGTCTCTAGGACGGCCGGTCCTCACTGGTGAGACGATGACCACGTACCACGATGTCCCGGCTGATTTACTGATAGGCGAGTTAGCCTCCAGATTGCAGGACATTGAGGGCGTTAGTCCACCGGATTGGGCTGATTACGTCAAGACAGGGAGCCACAGGGAACGACCTCCTGTTCAGCAGGACTGGTGGCATGTCCGATCGGCAGCCGTTCTGCGTAAGGTCGGTATTCTCGGACCCATCGGTGCTAATCACATGGCGCAGCAGTTCGGTGGCCCCAAGGACAGGGGCGTCAAGCAGAACCGAGCCGTTGCAGGATCGAGGAACGTAGCTAGGACGATTATGCAGCAACTAACCACTAGCGGTCTGATTACCAGTAAACACAACCTTGCTGGCACGGTAAATCTCGGTAAGGTTCTGACTAGTGAGGGTCAGAGTTTACTCGATGAGGTCGCGCATTCGGTCAGGCCCGAGGCCGATGACAGGCATCCTGGTCTGTCGAACTACTGAGGTGATGGAATGGCGAGGAACAAGCCCTTTGCGAAGAAGCAGAGACTACTCAAGGTAGCCAAACAGAATCGTCGCGTCCCTGTCTGGGTGATGCTCAGGACGAACCGCCGAGTCAACTCCCATCCGAAGCGTCACATGTGGCGCCGTTCCAAGTTGCAGAGGTGAGTCGATGGCAGAGGTGAAGGAAATGACGATACCGCTGCGAGCTGCGTGGAACGTCCCACGTAACAGGCGAGCCAACCGCGCGATTGCTGAAATTAGAATCCACGTCTCTCGTCACATGAAGATGGCGGAGGACGAGGAGCTCTGGATAGACGAGGCAGTAAATCACGCGATTTGGTCCCGAGGCATGCAACACCCACCACGTAAGATTCGCGTGGTCTGCACCCGCGAGGAAGGATTCCCTATCGAGGTCAAACTTTTGGAGGCATAGAATGGGCAACATTAGACCGTCATTCATCAAGATTAGGGCCTTGAGGCTCCTAGAGGAATACCCCGACCAGTTCACAGACGACTTCGACACCAACAAGCATCTAGTTAGCGAATACACCGATGCTGACAATAAGAGGATGAGGAACTGGATTGCCGGTTACATCACTCGCTACAAGCAGCGTCGGACAGATTGAGCACGCTCTTGATGGATGACCTCGTGCGTCACTCATGGGTGACCACAGGCCAGAGCCCCTTCCAGCATTCAACGACGATATCTGTATCGTCTTGGTAAATCCGCAGAATGACGGTAATATCGGTGCTGTGGCTCGTTCGATGCTCAACTTCGGCTTCAGTAATCTGCGTATAGTTGGACGTTCGGGAGATTGGTCCGAGGAAGCACGCAACAGGGCGAAAAACGCGCAATCGGTCCTCGATAGCTCCCAATTCCACGAGACGCTGCAAAATGCCGTTGCAGATTGCTCGATTGTCGTAGGCACTTCGGGTAAGAGGGAGGATGGAGACAAGACGGCTATGAGGCACTTCCTGCTTCCAGAAGAGTTACCATCAAGGTTGTCTGATGTCCAAGGCAGAGTGGCCTTGGTATTTGGCCCAGAAGGAAAGGGATTGCTCAACGAGGAACTCTCAACCTGCGATCTTCTTGTGACGATTCCCACATGGGAGGGCTACCCCATACTCAACCTCAGTCATGCTGTAACGGTGATTTGCTTCTCATGGTTCGTCTCTACAGACAACAGCACACCATCGGGTGCCGAACAGAGGTTACTGGATTCGGAACTCAGGCTCAGGCTGCGCGATGAGATTGCCCGTTTGACCCGGAATATGCCAGCCAAGGAGCACAGAAGAAAAGGCATCGAAGAGACATTGGTTAGGGTGATAATGAGGGGGTTACCGAAGGATGATGAGATCCACCGACTTCTTGGCGTTCTCTCACAAGCGGCCGACGCATTCGAAGATTCTGAACCATAGAATCTATGTTTCAGTAGACCATGTGGCCCACGACTTAGGTGTCTCCCTAACGTGGAATGCATGCAGCCTGAGCGCATTCCCGTAT
>ERZ724561.73-NODE-73-length-19946-cov-4.550785_pt1 | contig 19946 bp, 15 predicted proteins | sample MGYA00375855_ERZ724561 | MGnify/ENA primary metagenome ERZ724561 (study PRJEB28725, sample SAMN03264854) | marine sediment metagenome | biome: marine pelagic biome; feature: marine oligotrophic desert; material: ocean water | place: Pacific Ocean:North Pacific... | reverse complement strand
GAACAAGGGTGGGATCATATGGCCGATTTAGCAGTTCCTTTAATGGATGAAATTATTAAAAAGCATTATGAGCCAGGAGGCACAATTATAAGAGCGATGGCAGCAAAACTCTTTGCAGGCGAACGCATAACACCACATGTGGATAAGCACCCTTCATTTCATATAGCTCATCGGATACACATACCTATTACAACAAATGATAATGTTCGATTTACGATCGGAGGTAGACCCTTCCATCTTGAATTGGGCAAGGTTTATGAGGTAAATAATCAGTCAACGCATAGTGTTATGAATCGAGGTAAGGAGGATAGAATCACCTTTATTTTTGATTATATGCCACCGGATATAAGGTCAAAGGCGAAAACACTTAACTAGATCTATTTCAAATCTTCAGGACTTAATACAGGCTCGAGTGTCTCAATCAATGGACCAATGTGACTCTCATAATTCTTCCAAGCATTCATTGCTCCTTTATATATAGGTTGTCTGACCTGTTCAGAGCTTGCTGTGTTGATTGATCGTTCGGTTTCATAGAATTTGAGACACTGTTCTTCCCACTCAAGGCCACAATATTTGAGAAGACTTTCAGTTTCATCTTGTTGGTTATTAATAAGATTTTCATACTTTAAATCCAAGATCTCTCCAGGAAATAACTTATGCCAGTGGTCCATCATTCTTTGATATTCAAGATAATACTCAGCAATCTCAAATAGATCATAGCTCCAAGATTGTCCCTTGTAGAATAGCTGTTTGTATGAGCTGATGCAGCTGTCAAGCGGATTTCTTTGAGCATTAATTACTTTAGCATTAGGCAGAATCATTTTAAGAAACCCAATGTTTGCAAAATTGTTAGGCATTTTATCAATAAAGTGAGGTTTATCCGTTCTGTATCTTTTTGTAGTGGTTAAATAATCCTCACCATATTCAACCAGTTCTTCATCAGACATATCTTTAACAGCATCAGGATATTTAATTCCTTGTGGTCTAGATTTCGTGAGCTTTCTCGCAAGCAAAGATAGATCTGGTAATTCTTTAGTGCCTTCAACAAGAGAATGACTTGCCAATATCTGTTCAATAAGCGTTGAGCCTGATCTAGGCAGACCAACGATAAGTATGGGCGCTTTGCTAGGGCAACCTTTATCTTTGATTGACTCAATTAGCTCTTCATTAAAAACTTCAATGAGTTGATCATGGGTAACTTGAGTTTGAACAGAATCATAGACTTCCTCTTGTCTTCTTAAGTCATTTCCTCTTTCAAAGTTAACCCAAGCTTCTTCATAATCTTTTTGTTTTTCTTTAGCATTAGCTAGAGCAATATGAAAGAAGGCTTTATTGTTAATTGGCATTTGATCGTTTTTTACATGCTCCTCCATCGCTTTCATTTCTGATTCATCAAAAGTATAGGTTTTCAGGTTTGCAAGACTCCAGTAGGCTTCTGCAAATATTGGTTGTATCTCAACACATTTTTTGTAAGCAGCTACAGATTCTTCATATCGACCAACAGTTTTTAAGACGTTACCCAGACCCATGTTGCTTCCCATATGATCTGGTTCTATTTTCAAAGCATCTCCATAGGAATTAATTGCACCTTCATGATCATGCATCTTACCTAGGATGCTGCCTCTGATCATAAAACCGAAGGGTAAATCTGGCTGCAATTGGATAACTCTTTGAACAGCATCTAATGCTTTACCATAATCTTCTATTTCTGAAAAAGATTCAGCGAGATCAGCCCAAGCTCTAGCAAATTTAGGTTTTAATTCCACGGCTCTTTCAAGGAGCACTATGGCATCTTCCTTTTGCTCCATCTTTGATGCAATTGAAGCTAGCAGGACAAGTCCGTTTACATCATCAGGTTTGTTCTTAAGGACTTCTCGACATAATTTTTCTGCTTCCTCAACTTCACCTCTTGCAAACAATTGGGTCGCTGTAGCAAGTTGTTCTTGGATTGGATCCAAGGCCAGAGCCGCTTTATAGGATTCTTCTGCTTCCTCTTTTCTGCCTAGAGCTGAATATATCTTTCCAAGTTTTATGAGTGCGCTAGGATTCTCAGGATTCAATTCTATGGCTGTTCTAAATGATTCGATGGCCTTATCTGGATTGTTTTGAGCCAGTAAAGCGTTACCCAATTCCTCATGCGCTTGAGGAAAGTCAGGGAACATTCGAAGAGTATGCTTAAGTCTTTTTACAGCAGCACCTGAGCGACCTTGACGGATCAGAGCCACACAGAGCAGGACTTGGAGATTTGGATCTCCGCTTGAAACTTCATTTAATGTAGAGCGACAAATTTTTTCTGCCATTTTTGCATCGCCTGCATTTAGAAATGCCATGGCTCTCTCAAAGGAGGCTTTTAATGCTGAAATATCGTCTTTGGCCATAATAAAATTAAATTAAGATTGCTTAGGATATAGCTTTAGCTTCTTTTTGACGATTAATTATCCATGCAGCAATGCATACTCCAACAGTCACCATCAGAATCAAGATCGTTGCTAAGGCATTAATATCAGGTGATACCCCTAATCTGACTTTAGAAAAAATTAACATGGGTAATGTGGTAGCGCCTGGTCCAGAGACAAAGCTTGAGATAACTAAATCATCAAGAGAAAGCGTGAAGGCGAGCAGCCAACCTGAAATCATAGCCGGTAAAATAATTGGTAGCGTGATATCCCAGATCACTCTCGCTGGTTTTGCCCCAAGATCCATCGCTGCTTCTTCTAGAGATTCATTAATTTCAGTTAATCGGGATTGAATAATGACAGCCACATAAGCCATGGAGAATGTAATATGTGCAATCGTGATTGTATTCATGCCTCTTTGACTGGGCCAGCCAATAAAGTTCTGAAGGGAGACAAATAAAAGCAAGAGGGATAAGCCAGTAATTACTTCCGGCATAACCAGTGGGGAAGCAATCATTCCAGTAAATAACATCCGTCCTCTAAACTGTCTTAATCTTGCTAATATCAACCCCGCCATGGTTCCAAAGATAGTTGCAAATGTTGCGGTGATTGCTGCAATTCTGAAGCTTAATAAGGCTGCGTTTAGAATATTCTCATTATTGAAGAGTTCGGCATACCATCTAACTGACCAGCCCCCCCAAACAGTGACTAGTTTTGAATCATTGAATGAATAGATGATGACCAAAACAATTGGAATATAGAGAAATGCAAAGCCAAAGCAGAGCATTGAAAATATGAATGTGGATCTTTGATTCATGATTCGCTCAAAAGTTCCTGATTTTGTCGTTTTTGAAAATAAACTATTGGTAATACCAAAAGAAGCACCAGAACAATGGCGACAGCTGAAGCCACAGGCCAGTCTCTGTTCAAGAAGAACTCATCAAACAAGACTCTACCAATCATTAATGTGTCAGCACCACCTAATAGTGTTGGTATAACATATTCACCAATGGCTGGTATAAACATTAGACAGCAACCTGCAATGATTCCAGGTATTGACAAGGGCAGGGTCACATCCTTAAAGACTTCCCATCTTTTAGCACCGAGATCTGAAGCTGCCTCTAGCAATCTTATATCCAATTTTTCGAGGTTGGCATAAAGCGGTAGGATCATAAATGGCAAATACGAATAAATCATACCTATGTAGACAGCTGTGTCTGTGTAGAGAAGCTCTAAAGGTTGATCAATGATTCCTGTCCAGAGTAGAAAACCATTAAGCAATCCTTTCGTTTTAAGTATTCCCATCCAGGCATAGACTCTGAGTAAAAATGAAATCCAGAAGGGGATAACCACAAGTAAGAGCAAAATATTTCTGGTTGGCTGAGGTGACCTAGCAATACCGTAAGCAATTGGATAACCGATGAGCAGTGCCAGAACAGTGGAAATGAAGGCTAATTTTACAGAGCTAAGATAAGTCACTAAATAGAGAGAATCTTGAAAAAGAAATAGGTAATTATCGAATGTTGTATAGATTGAAATAGAGCCGTCATCACTGTCTTGAAATAAAGGTGTGTATGGGGGTTGCGCAATGATTGGATCGGCTAGACTAATTTTTAAAACGATAAGAAAGGGGGCTAAGAAAAAAAGCAAAAGCCAGAAATAAGGTATGGCAATAATTAGATTCTTCCAGAGCCTTTCTCTGAATGAATTATCTACATTTATTAGTAATCCAGACACTAATTATCCAGCAGAATTAGACTCTCTTGCGCCCAGGACAAATAAACTTCATCTTCCCATGTAATGCTATCTTCTATTCTCATTCTGTTTTGTTTACTGACTTGAATAACCTCTCCGCTCGCAGTTCTGACTCTAAATATTGATAGATTTCCAAAATACCCAAAATCCTCAACAACTCCTTTCACATAATAGTGATCTTCATCACTGGGCTGTTGTTTATCAATGATTACCTTTTCTGGTCTTAATGCGACTGAGAGCTCAGTTGAATTAATAGCTTGATCTGGGCTTTGGATAGTAATTTCACCACCCAGAGCTTTGCAGTCTATAGTAAATTCTTGATCAGTATTTTTGAGGATTTTCGCATCAAACATATTGATGTTTCCAATAAAGTCAGCGACAAATTTACTGTTTGGATGCTCATAGATTGAATTGGGTGTTCCAATTTGAACAAATTCACCTTCCTCCATTACTGCTATTCGGTCTGAGAGTGTCATTGCCTCTTCTTGATCATGGGTCACAATCACAAAGGTGACTCCAAGTTCTTCTTGAATGTCCATGAGTTCAAATTGAGTGCTTTGTCTCAATTTTTTATCCAAAGCAGCCAGAGGCTCATCCAGAAGTAGAACTTTAGGTTCTTTGATTAATGATCTAGCAAGTGCCACACGTTGTGACTGACCTCCTGATAATTGATTAGGTTTTCGTTGCCCATAATCAGAGAGCTTCACCAGATCTAACATTTTATGGACTCTGTCATTTATGACATCTCGAGCTTCACCGTCTTTTTTTAATCCATAGGCAATGTTGTCAAAGACGTTCATGTGGGGGAAAAGGGCGTAACTTTGAAACATAATATTCACTGGACGCTTATAGGGAGGGACATTGGTCATGTCGATTCCATCAATAAAGATTTTACCTTCAGTTGGAATTTCCAATCCTGCCATCATTCTTAATAGGGTGGTTTTACCAGAGCCAGATGCCCCAAGGATAGAGAAGAGTTCACCTTTTTTGATATCGAGATCCACTTTGTTGACTGCAATAACATCACCAAAATGCTTACTAATTTCTCTTATTTGAATAAATGCTTCTTCATTTTCACTCATATTAATTCTCTTTTACTCTTCTCTTTTTTGCCCAGTTTTGAATCTGGTGTATATTCTGGTTTTCATCCGATTGTATTTGGGTGGATCGACTTCAGTTAATGATAGGCGGCTCATCACCTCAGGCGTTGGATAAATAGCAGAATCCTCCTTAATGCCTTCCTTGAGAAATTTATCGGCAGCTGGAATAGGACTAGCATAATGTGTGAGATTGACAAAATCTGCACTAACTTCTGGTCTGGTTAAGTAATCCATCAACAGATAGGCATTCTCCAGGTTAGGCGCATCATTTGGTATGACCATAATGTCGACCCACAACAGACTACCTTCTGACGGCACAAAATATTTAAGACTAATGTCTTTCCCAGCTTCCTCTGCTCTCATTTTAGCTGTGGCATAGTCGCCAGCCCAACTCTGTGCCATGCACAGATCACCATTTGGTAAATCATTAAGAAAGGTTGAGGAGGTAAATTTTCTTATATAAGGTCTAACTGAAAGCAATAAATCTTCAGCCTCTCTCAGCGCTTGCTGATCCCTAGTATCATCTGGATAACCCAAGTACATAAGAGCCGTTGGTACGACGTCTGTAGGCGAATCTAGGACGCTGACTCCACAGTCAGCAAATTTGGAGACAACTTCGGGGTCAAAGAGCATATCCCCACTACCTATAGGTGGGTTTGGATGTCTTTCAAGAATCATTTCCTCATTGTAAGTAATGCCAGTTGATCCATAGCTATAGGGAATCATGATTCTATTATCAGGATCGAACTTGCTGAGCATTTTCATAAGCTCAGGATCAATTAAGTCATAATTTTTAATTTTTGATTTATCTATCTCGTGAAAAATTCCGAGCGGCATTAATCTTTTAGAGTACATACTGGAATGCATAACCAGATCGTATCCGGAATTACCACTTAAGAGTTTTGCTTCGACAATTTCAGAGGATTCATAGGTGTCATAATTGATCTTGATCCCATATTCTTTTTCGAAATTTTCAATGGTATCTTCACCAATATAATCAGACCAGTTGTAGAAATTAACTACTCCCTCAGAATGTGATGTCTGAGTAATCAGAAGCATTAATAATGTTAGTCTAAAAAATTTCATCATTATTAGAATAAAGATTATAGATTATCTTAATTCTCATTAAGATTCTTTTGAGCTTTTATTGCCACCTAAATTAGTCATTAGTACCCCAATAATTATTAAGAAACATCCGAGCAGCTTAGTCAATGTTACTGACTCATTGAGCAAGAGATAAGCCCAGAACATTCCAAAGACGGGAACAAGCATGGCAATAATTGATGTACTCACAGGACCTATGCTCTTGATTAGAGTGTAATAGGGAATATAGGCCAAACCAGTCGCTAAGACAGCAAGAAATAGAGTGCTCAGAATGATATATAAATTAAGCCCATTGAATGTCAAAGGCTCTAATGCGAGGAATGGGGTGATTAGAAATGTTGCACCAAGCATACTGACTGCTGCTATTAACTTAACGTTTTCAAAGTTGAGTTTATACATGTAAACCATTGAAATGCCATACATCATGGCACCCATAATGGCCGCCAAGTTTGCTGTGATTTCAAACTCCAGTGATTCAAGACCAACAAAAACTGTTAAGCCTATTAATCCCATAATGATCCCTAAGAGTTGCAAAAGTTTAAATTTAAAATTCAGAAACATCATCGAAAATAAGAAAGCAAAGAGAGGGGTAGTCCCGTTTATAACTGCCATAGAGCCAGCATTGATTTGTAATGATGCGTAGGAAAACAGATAAAATGGTATCGCTATATTGCCAGCCCCAATGATAAGAATGGGAAAGAGATTATCCTTAACGAATAACCAGTCCTTTCGATTTATAAACAATAAACCTAGGACAATTGATGCAATCGAGAGTCTTAAAAAGACCAATCCAACAGGCCCAAACACTGGTGCTGTTTCTTTGATAAATACAAAAGAGGATCCCCAAAGGGCGGATAACCCAATAATATAAATCCAATCAACAAAGGAAGGCTTATTGCTCAATGAGTGCTCCTGACTAGAGGTCTTTTAAGCCTTTTTTCAGTAGTCCGCGTGCAAGAATAAGTCGCTGTATTTCTGAAGTGCCTTCCCAAATTCGATCCACTCTTAACTCACGATAGAATCTTTCGGCTGCAAATTCCCTCATGTAACCTCGGCCACCAAAAATCTGTACAACTCGATCAGCAACTTTGTTGGCCATCTCTGATGCAAAAAGTTTTACAGCTGAGCATCGATAATGCAGTGCTTTCATATCATCTCCACGATCATGGGCTTCGGCTGTTTCATAGAGCATTAATCGGCTAGCCCAAAGTTCCGTGACGCTGTCAGCTAGCATGAACTGTATGGCTTGTTGCTCTGCTAAAAAACCGTCTTTAACTTGTCTGCTTTTAGCAAACTCTGTGGCTTCCTCAATCAATCTTGCAGCTGCCCCACAGCAGCGTGCAGCAATCATTAATCGCTCCCGTCTGAACCATGCCAGTGAGTAACTCATGCCATCACTTTCTGAACCAATCCTGTTTTTTTCAGGTATGAAGACGTCATTAAATTTGTAGATCGGATGATGACTATCAAAGGTATGAGAAAACAGAGGTGTTCTAACATGTTCTATTCCTTCTTCGCCCATATCTAGAAAAAACATCGCATCACCTACCTTTTCATTCTCAGTCTCGATAATCGCTTGCACAAAAAAGAAATCAGCATGATTAGCACCAGTGACGAACCATTTTTCACCGTTCAACACATAGCCACCTTCAACTTTTTTTGCTGTTGCGCTTACATCAAGCTGAGATCCTGATTCAGGTTCAGTAATGGCATAACACTCGTGTCGACTCCCATCCATTAATGGCAGGATGTATTCTTTTATTTGTTCCTCGTTACAAGCTTCTAACATCCACGCCTGAGGTTCTGAAAAACACCATGATAAAGCGTTCGTGCTTCTCCCTAGGACTTCCCAAACACAAACTTGTTCCAAGTTACTCAGAGCTCTGCCACCGAGTTCTTTGGGTATATCCATCGAGCTTAGACCTAGGTCAATTGCCATTTGTCTGTGTTTTTTATCTATATCCTCAGGAATCTTGCCTTCATTCATCTCAGCTTCAACCTCCCAGGGCATGGTTGTCTCTAGAAATCCTTTAGCAATGTCTATCCAATGAAGGGCATTCTTTGGCAAGTTAATATGCATTCTAATTACTCCGTATCGTCAAATAATTTTACTCTGATTAAAAATCAGATGTTATTAAAAATTATAAATTAGGGCTTTAGTTCTGAATATTCTGGGATTGGTCTATTTTGCAGAAATGCTGTGAGCATCGTATTCACCTCGTCTGGCGCATCTTGTTGAACATGATGTGACATCCCCTTGAAATAACGAATTGTAAAGTCATCAACATGATCTTCAGTGCCCATGGAGCTAGTCATTGAGAGTGCCACATCCTTTTCACCCCATAGCATCAATGTGGGGACTTTTATCTTTGGGTAGCCCAGCTTCCATTGACGATAATTTCCGCCACCGCAAAGCATGGCACGATAATAATTCAGCATTGCTGTTCTGTTCTTTGAACGCGCTGTATTGTTATTGAAAAGTTCCACCACTTCGTCTGAATAATTGTTGCGCTTAGCAGCGCCGCCCCTTATTAATCTGCCGATCGAAATCCTGCTGAAGACTAGTTCTGGTAGCCAAGGCAATTGGAAGAAAAAGATGTACCAAGATCGCCTAAGTTGTTCAAAGCTTCTGCTGATTGCTCTCCAAAAAAGAAATGGATGCGGCACATTGCAGATTACTAGGCGATCAATTAGGGCTGGTTTTCTCATGGCAAGATGCCAGGCAATTAATGCGCCCCAGTCATGGGATAAGAGCGTGACCTCAGTTGCATCAGAAGCTTTAATCAGCTCCTCCACATCCTTCATTAAGACTTCTAACTGGTAATTTTTTAATCCCTTGGGCGCATCTGTGTTTCCATAGCCACGCATGTTTGGTGCCCAGACCCTGTAGCCTAAGTTTGCAAGATAGGGCATCTGGAATCTCCAGGCGATACTGTGTTCTGGAAAACCGTGTAGACACAACACTAGTCGATCACCTTCTCCTTGTGTATCAACCTCAAATCTAACACCGTTTGCATCAACTGATATCGTTTCGACTTCTTTAATTAGATCGGATGTACTTTTCATCTTTTACTCTTTTTCAATTTTGCTTTGAAACTCATTTCCCTTTGGATAAGATACAACTATATGATGTATTTACTTCATTCGCGTTTCAATATCATTTATACAAGAAACTAATCTGTGTATTTTCAGCTCCGTCTTGGCGGACCAAAAATTTTTTCCCAACAACATAAAACATAAACAATAGAATAAGCAGATGAGCAAAAGATCATTAGAAAGAAGTAACAAGCATTTCAAAAAAGCACTGAAAAAACTTCCCTTGGGGGTAACGTCAAACTTCAGATATTGGGGCGATGATGAGACCATTTATATCAAACGTGCATCCGGTTGCAGACTTTGGGATCTGGACGACAATGAATACATTGATTATCGCTTAGCCTACGGTCCATATATTCTTGGATATGCAGATGAAAGAGTTGATCAGGCAGCTAGAGAAGGAATGGATATTGGTGGCGTCTTTGCACTTGCAACCGAACTGGAATATGAGGTGGCACAAAAAATATCATCGATGGTGCCTTCTGCCGAATTGGTTCGTTATTCCAATTCAGGAACAGAGGCTGTAATGGCTGCTCTCAGGGTTGCCAGAGCTTACAGCAAGCGTGATGAATACATAATGATTGAGGGGGGTTATCACGGGGTTTCAGACTCTGTTTTATGGGATGTTGACATCGACGATTGGGATCCTCAGTCAGGACCTCCAGAGAAGATTTCATCAAGCCACGGGGTCCCAGACAAGATTGGGGATATGGTCACTTTGGTTCCCTTGAATGATGCCAATAAACTTGAGGATGTGTTAAAGAAAAAACACGGCGACATTGGTGCACTCTTAATTGAGCCGATATTAGGAAATTGCTGCTCTATTTCTGCAACACAAGAGTATATGCAAGCAGTCCGTTCTTTGTGTGATCAGTATGATGTCGTCTTAATTATTGATGAGGTTAAGACAGGATTTAGAGTTGCCAAAGGCGGTGTTCAGGAACTCTTTGGAATTGAAGCTGATTTGTGCACCTTTGCAAAATCCATTGCCAATGGTTATCCAATTTCTGCGATTTGTGGAAAAGAGGAATTGATGCGCTCAATTAAATACGGAGGCGTACTTCATGGCGGAACTTTCACAGCGCACTCAGTTGCTATCTCTGCAGCTAATAAAACTCTGGAGATCTTGCAAAACACAGACGCATTAGAAACGGTTAATCAATATGGGATTGATTTGAGAGAGGGTATTAGTAACATTTTGACAAAAAATAATGTTCCGCATTGTTTTACCGGCCATCCATCAATGTCAGGATTATTTTTATCAGAATCTGCTCCAACGAACGCCCGAGATTTTAAGAGTTCTGACTATCCCTTTTATGAAAAACTTGCTGAAGAATTACTCGAAGATGGGGTATTATGCGAGTTCGATCCTAGAGAACCATGGTTCATTTGTGAGTCGCATGCAAAAAATGCATTAGAACCCACCTTGAATGCTTTTGAGAGCGCTCTGGAAAGAGCAATGAAAGGAGACTGAGTTGGAAAAATATGACGCTATAGTTATTGGAGCAGGCCACAACGGTTTGACCAATGCCGCTTATTTAGCAAAGTCAGGATTAAAGGTTCTTGTTTTAGAGAAAAATGACTACATAGGTGGAGCTGCTGTTAGTCGAGAATTGCATGACGGATGGACCTACTCAAATTGCTCTTATGTTTGCAGCTTATTAAGACCAGAGATATATCGAGACCTCAATCTACAAAAACATGGCCTCCAAGTTATAGCCTATGGCGGAAGCGTTACCTTCATGGAAGATGGCAATATCTTTGGCGGTTATTCAGACCATGATGTACAAAGAAGAGAGATTGGTCGTTTCTCTAAAAAGGATGCTGATGCTTATGTTAGATTTGGCAGAGATGTTTCCAAACAGTGTCGATTTATAAAACCTTTGCTTTTGAGAACGCCTCCTGACCCCACTTCTTTTAGACCAAAAGATTTGGATGAGTTGCTGTATTTGTTCAAACGACTCTATGGCTTAGGTGAACAAACAATTTATGAGACGATTCGTTTTTATACCATGAGCGCCGCAGAGTATCTGGCAGAATACTTTGAATCGGACATTGTTAAAGCTGCTATGTCTGGAAGTGGAATTATCGGCACCGCTCTCGGTCCATATTCACCAGGAACTGCCTATGTGCTGTTGCATCATTATATGGGCGAAGTTGATGGCAGTATTGGTTCATGGGGTTTTGCTAGAGGTGGAATGGGTTCAGTCTCAAAAGCCTTAGCAGGCGCGCTCCAGGAGTACGATGGAAAGATTATTACGGATGCCGAGGTTACTCAAATTCAAGTTAAGAACGGCAAAACAACGGGTGTTGTTTTGGCTAATGGCGATGAATACCACGCTAAAAATGTGGTTTCAAATCTAGACGCGCGTCGAACCTATCAGGATTTGTTTGATCCTCAAGATCTGAGTGAAAAATTACTTAAACAAGTGGATAATTTTAAGTTCAATGGATCCTCCGGAAAGCTCAATATTGCTCTGGATGGTTTACCCGAGTTCCCAGCTATGGGTAAGGATAATCCTCTGATCTATGCCGATATGCACTTTATTGACTCTCTCGAAAGAATTGAAAGGGCCTATGACGATTGGAAGAACGGAAGATGGTCTCAAGACCCTTATGTTGACATGCTTATACCCACAATGACCGACCCAACTATGGCGCCTCCTGGCAAGCATTACATGTCGGTTTTTGTGCAATACGCACCACCAAGACTTGCAACCGGTGAATGGACAGATAAGGACAGGGAAGGTTTTGGGAAAACGGTTATTGATCAGATTGGTGAGTACAGCCCCAATTTTAAAGATCTTATTGTCCACGCTGAAATTAGAACACCACAAGACATTGAGAACGAAGTGGGTCTGACAGAGGGAAATATTTTTCAAGGCGAATTAACCATGGATCAAATGTTTTTCAATAGACCCTTCCCAGGGTATGCCCAGTTTAGAGGTCCAGTGAAGGGTTTTTATATGTGTGGATCGAGCACGCACCCAGGAGGAGGGGTAATGGCTGCTCCAGGTGCTAATGCGGCTAGAGAAATATTGTACGACCTAAAGCGAAAAAATATTGTTCCAGAGGCTGAAAACGATGACTAGGAAAAATAAAAAGATAGCCATCATTGGCGCGGGTCACAATAGCTTGGTTTGTGCAGCCTATCTAGCAAAGGCAGGTTTTAACGTAAATGTCTTCGAGGCTCGTTCTGATGTTGGTGGTATGGCCTCAACCAGAGAGTTAGCAGAGGGCTATAAAGTTCCTGGTGCTGCACACTTGTTGCATCAAGTTGATTCTAAGATTCATAAATCATTGAAGCTTGATAAACACGGATTAGCTTATGTGGCGAGCGGTTTGAAAACAATCTCAATTAACCCTAACGGCAAGGCCTTGGTTTTTGATGATGATACTATCACTGGTGATGACATTACATTAAGGGAACAGGATCAGTATAAAGAATTTAGAAAGACCATGAAAAAGCTCGCTGGGTTTTTCAAAAAGGCTTATCAAAAGAGACCCCCAAGATTAGGTTCTGAGGAGAGAAAAGATCTTTCCAATTTAATGAATCTTGGATGGAATCTAAGGAGCATGGGCAAGGATTCCATGAGGTTAATGTTGAAATTTATTGCTGTGAACATTCACGATGTGTTGAACGAATACTTTGAACACGAACACATTAAAGGCTCCATCGCCCTTGATGCCCTACTGGGTAATCGTTTAGGACCTAGAACCAATAACAGTTCGATCACTTATTTACATCAACTCACAGGAGATTTAAACGGAGTTCAGGGTAGTTATGGTATTCCAGAAGGCGGCATGAGCAGCTATTCCGACTCCCTTCAAAAAGCAGCGGAATCAGCAGGCGTAAATATTCACACCAATTCGCCAATTAAACAGATTGATCTAGACGCAGAAAATAAAATCAGAGGGTTGGTTTTAGAATCTGGAGAAACCATTGAAGCAGATGTTGTTGTTTCAGGGATAGATCCTCGAAGTACCTTTATGTGCTTAGTTGGACCCAAGCATCTCGAGTCCCATTATGTTCATAAAATAAGCAACATTAGAATGAGAGGTAACACTTCAAAACTTCATTTAGCCTTATCTGGGCTGCCTAAATTCAAGGGCGTAGATAAAGAGGATTTGGGGCATCGAATCATTAATGCACCAAACATGAAGTATCTTGAATTGGCTCATGATTTTACTAAATACGGTGAGTATTCTGATCAGTTACCGATGGAAATCATTATTCCATCGATTCATGATCAGACGCTTGCACCAAAGGGACACCATGTCTTGTCAGCCATAGTGAATAATACTGCCTATCATTTGAAAGATGGCTGGGAGCAGTCAAAACCAGTTGTTCTTGAGAACTGTTTAAACCAATTAGAGGAGATGGCACCTGGAATTAGAAAATTAATTCTTCATGCGGAACTATTATCTCCTAAAGATTTTGAAGACGAATACGGCATTACTGGAGGGCATTGGCATCAAGGTGAGTTGACCTTTGATCAATTTCTAATGTTAAGACCTATACCAGGAATGGCGCAGTACACAACACCTATTGAATCTCTTTACCTATGTGGTGCAGGGTCACATCCTGGAGGTGGTTTAATGGGTTTAGCTGGAAGAAATGCAGCGAACGAAATTTTGAGTAGGGAGTCCTAGGATGTTGCGACAAGATCATTATAAAACCTCAGTCTATAAAACACCGTTCCATGAGCGAACGTCAGAATTAAATATTCTTAATGAGTGGACCCGATGGAAAGACTACACCGTTTCAACAAGTTACTTCAGAACCGATCTCGAGTATTTTGCCGTAAGAAACACCACAGGGGTTATTGATTACACCCCGATGGTCAAACAAAAGATAACTGGACCTGATGCGGCTGAGTTTGTAAATCGCTTCTTCACTAGGGACATGAATAAAATTGCTGTTGGTCGAGTTGGCTATGTGGTGTGGTGTGATGAAGCTGGCCAGGTGCTCGATGATGGAACTGTCTTTCATGTTAGGGAAAATGAGTACTGGTTGTTATGCGTGGAAAGACAGTTAGATAATCTTGGTAATTCCGCGGTTGGTTTTGATGTCAAAATAGAGGAAATAACCGATGAGGTTGCTTGTTTGGGAGTACAAGGCCCAACCTCTTGTAGCATCCTTAAAGCAATAGGTTTTGATGCAATAGAGCACCTTAAACCTTTTGATATTAAGCACTATGATTTTCAGGGCCAAGAAGTCATGGTTTCAAGAACAGGGTTCAGCGGTGATCTTGGCTATGAAGTTTGTATGCCCAATGACGTGGCTTTGAATTTATGGGATGAATTATTCGATAAAGGTGAGATATACGGCATAAAACCCTTCGGCTTAGATGCCTTGGATTTGGTTAGAATTGAAGCTGGTTTGCTTGTCCCAGGACAAGATTTTATGGTCGCAGAGGAAGCGATCAGACCCGGTTCAACGAGATCTCCATTCGAGTTAGGATTGTCTTGGTTGGTGGATTTATCCAAGCCAGTATTTAATGGAAGAGAAGCTCTTTTAGAAGAAAAGAAAAGAGGTTCTAGATACACTTTTGTAAAACTCAATATTAATGGCAATAAACCTGCAGAAGGCGCTTATCTTTACAATCAGTCTGGAAAGAAAATAGGTAATGTGACTTCAGCGATGTTTTCACCAAGCGCTAAAGCAAATATTGCATTTGCAACCCTTCATGACCCATGGAAAAAAGGAAAGGATAAAATCATTGCTGAAATCTATTATCAGAAAGACTTGGAATGGAACAAGGTCATGGAAGAAGCAACCATAGTTACCAAACCTTTCTTTGATCCTGATAGAAAGAGAACCACTCCAGCTGAGCTTTATTAAGCGGACATGCCACACCGCCTAGATCCACTGTTAGACCCAGAAAGCATCGTCATCGTTGGGGCAAGCACCTCTGGTGGCATGGGAAGTCGCTTAATCAAAAACCTCCAGCATGGAGGGTTTAAAGGTAAATTATTTGGGCTTCATCCCAAAAATAAAGAGGCATTTGGCGTGCCATGCTATCCCGATTTCAAATCACTTCCTGAAAAAGTTGACCATGCAATATTTGCCGTATCGGACCAACGAATAGAGGGTTTGATTGATGCTGCAATCGAGGCTGATGTGAAAGCGATGTCAATCATGTCGATGTTATTGATAGACGACGATCAGGAACCATATTTAAAAGATCGGATACAGTTAAAACTGAAAGACGCTGACATCTTATTGTGTGGTGCCAATGGAATGGGATTTTTTCACATTGAAAAAGGGGTCTGGGTAAATGGTTACTACACAAGGCCCAACCATGAGCCGGGTGGGATATGTATTATTAGTCAATCAGGCTCAGGTGTTGCAGGGATCATCGATTGTGAGGAAAGGATTAATCTAAACCTTTCGGTCTCATCGGGATCAGAACTCACTGTCGGAGCTGAAGACTACCTTGATTATGTCCTTCATCAACAAAGCACAAAAGTGGTGGGCATGTTCCTTGAGACCATCCGTAAACCAGATCAAATGATCCAAGCATTTCAATTGGCGAAAGAGAGAAAGATTCCTATTGTTGTATTAAAAACAGGCAGAACAGAACAATCTGCAGAACTGACCGTTTCACATTCTGGCGGTTTGGCAGGTGTTGATGATTATTACGATGCTTTGTTTGAGAAATATGGTGTCCAACGGGTTGCGGATATGGATGAGCTTGCTACGACATTGATCATGTTTGATCAACCACATCAATTGGCAACTGGAAACATGGTCTCAATTCATGACTCTGGCGGTGAAAGACAACTCATGATTGATATTGCCGATCAGCAGGGTGTTGAGTTTGCTGAGCTTGAAGATGGCACAACTCAGAAACTCAAAGAGATCCTTGAGCCAGGCCTTCCTGCTGTGAATCCACTTGATGCTTGGGGCAAAGGATTGGAGGATGCCGATCAAATCATGGCAGATTGTATTACTGAAATGCTGGATGATCCAAATGCTTCTATGGCCGCAATAGTGATGGATAGAGGTCCACTTGGATTGATCCATGAGGAATATATAGATTACTACATGAAGCAAGCCAATGATCGAACAGGAAAACCAGTGTTTCTGGTTACAAACAGACAGGGAACTGGTATTCATCCCTTGGTGGTTGAAGCCACAAAAATGGGAATGCCAGTCTTAGACGGTATTCAATCTTTTCTTGCAGGCGTCCGATGCCTTCATCAATACCGAGATTTTTTAAGCAGAGAAGATGTGATCGATATCGATCTCGATTCTGATAAGTTGAAAAAACATCAAGATCAATTGGAAAGAAGTGATTTTGTCAGTGAGGCTGATGCCCTTAATATGTTTTTTGATTTAGGTTTGAATGCCAATCAAAGCAAAATCATTAACAATCAGGAAGAATTGCTTTCCGAAGCGAAGTCAATGGATTTTCCTCTCGTATTAAAGACCGCAGTTGAAGATGTTTATCATAAATCTGAGTTGAACGGGGTCTATCTGAATATAGATTCAGAAGAAAAACTGAGATTATCATACGAACAACTGCAGGAAAAACATCCAGGTAAAGCGCTGCTTGCTAGGATGATCCAATCGGAGGGCATTGAAATGATAGTGGGTATGACCACAGATCAGCAACTTGGCCCTATGGTGACCATTGGTTTCGGGGGTTACTATGCTGAGGCGCTGAATGATACAGTTACAATGATGCCTCCTTTTTCAAAGCAGGCAGCAAAAGAAGCTCTGAAGTCATTGAAAATGAAGAGCTTATTCGAGGGTTATCGCGGATCAAAACCAGTTGATCTCGATGCATTTGCTGAATTTGCATCAAGATTTTCAATGATCGCACTAGAGTTAAGTAATCAAATATGTGAAATTGATTTAAATCCCGTAATATTAGGAAGCGATATTTGTATAGCCGTTGATGCATTGATATCTTTGCATCAGCATAATAATTAAAACTGAAGGAGAACGAAGAATGGACGCAAGAAGTGCGAAAGAATATTCCAAAGACGATTGGGCGAAACTAGCGAGTGAGGCCGAGAGTAAGGTTGAAGGTAGACTGTTTATTAATGGTGAATATGTCGATGCAGAAGATGGTGGAAAGATCGATGTGATTAATCCAGCAACCAATGAAGTCTTTGGCACCTGTGCTGCAGGAACAGGAAAGGATATCGATAAGGCGGTAGCAGCAGCAAAGGAGAGTTATAAAGCTAGAACTTGGTTAAAAATGGCACCCAGAAAACGCATGGGAATTATGATGAAGTTTGCAGATCTCATTAATAAGAACGCTGCAGAACTAGCACTCATGGAAACCATGAATATGGGTAAGCCCATTAGTGATTGTTTAAACGTCGATGTCCCAGCTTCTGCGGTCAATCTTAAATTCATGGCAGAGTGCATTGACAAGATGTATGGGAAAGTAGCCAACACCCATGAAAAAGCTTTAAATCTTTCAGTAAGAGAGCCTTACGGCGTGGTGGGTTGTATCTCGCCATGGAATTATCCCTTGCTTATGGGCATCTGGAAAATAGCACCAGCTTTAGCAGCTGGTAATTCCGTGATTCTAAAACCCGATGAGCATTCTCCTCACTCTCTTATCAAGATAGCTGAATTATTTGTTGAGGCAGGTGGGCCTCCAGGTGTTTTGAATGTTGTTAGTGGTCATGGGGAAGAAGCTGGTAAGGCTTTAGCGCTTCATCCGGATGTTTTAAAAATTGGTTTCACTGGTTCAACTGAAGTCGGAAAATTACTTCTTCAGTATGCAGGACAGTCTAATATGAAAAAAGTTAGTTTAGAGACTGGTGGCAAATCACCCATGATTTTCTTTGCTGACTTGCCCAACATGGATCAAGCAGTTGGCACAGCCTATGACTCTATTTATGCCAACATGGGCGAGGTCTGTAACGCTGGCTCTAGAATTTATGTCGAACGTGGTATCTATGCAGATTTTGTCGATCAATTTATCGCACAAGGTCAAGGTGCCTACACCCCAGGTGATCCGTTAGATCCTGAGACTAATATGGGTCCATTGGTAACAGCCCAAGCTCAGAAACGTGTACTTGGCTTTATTGAGTCGGCGAAATCTGAAGGAGCAACACTAAAATTTGGAGGCGGTGTACCGTCAGGTTTAGAATCTGGTTGTTTTGTAGAACCGACTCTGTTCTCTGATGTAAATAACGACATGACTATCGGAAGGGAAGAGATTTTCGGACCGGTTGCTTCAATTATACCGTTTGATACTGAAGAAGAAGTCATTGGCATGGCTAACGATACTATCTATGGCCTATGTGCTTCTGTCTGGACAAGCAATGTCAGCAGAGCCCATAACATGGCTAAAGCTATTGAATCAGGTATGGTTTATGTGAATTGCTATGATGTCGGTGATATGACCTTTGAGTTTGGTGGCTACAAACAATCAGGTAATACCAAAGATTCATGTTTTGAGTCAGTGCTTGGTTACACGCAAAGCAAATCCATTTGGTACAACCTAGGATAAAAGTTAATGAATGAGACCTTAATCTATGAGGTTCGCGGACCTATTGCAGTACTGACACTCAATAGGCCTGATAAGTTGAATGCCATCAACACCGACATGCTCGATGCAATCAATCAAGCCATGGATGATGCTGAGGATAATCATGATGTTCGTGCCATTGTATTAAAAGCAGCTGGGAAATCATTTTCTGCTGGCTTTGATCTCGACGATGAAGTTTGGGACACAGAAGACGATGCTGACATGCGGGCAGCCTTAGAGGATGATTTTTATACCATCATGCGTTTTTGGGATTCACCCAAACCTACCGTTGCAATTGTTCAAGGGCATTGTCTAGGTGGCGCCATGGAGATGGCACTTGCTTGCGATATTACTGTAGCTTCAGAAAATGCCAAGTTTGGAGAACCAGAAACCTCCATTGCCAGTGGCGTGGTCGCATTATTGCTCCCTTGGTTAACCGGCCCTAAGTTAGCAAAAGAGCTGTTGTTAACCGGAAATATTAATATACCTTCACAACGGATTTATGAAATGGGCTTGATCAATCAAGTGGTTAAAGAATCAGATCTTGATGAAGCTGGAATGGGGATGGCTGAAACCATCGCAACTAATGATCGTTTATCAGTTGAGATCACTAAACGAGCCATCAATAGGACCATGGAGATAGGCGGGATGCGTGAAGGATTATTAGATGCTTTAGAAGCCGATATTTTGTTAGAAACATCTGAGAATGAAGAAGGCAAAGAATTTTATAAGCTTCTTAAAGAAAAAGGAATCAAAGCAGCGAAGGAATGGCGAAAAGAGACCATTAAAAAAACCAGTTCATAACATGACAAGTCTCGATCAATTAAACCATTTTCTGGAGTCGAATCCTGATCTTGAAATATTAGAGCTTTTGGTTCCGGACATGAACGGAATTATTCGAGGTAAGCGCTTGGATGTCTCAGAGGCAAAAAGCTTATTCACCAAAGGTATTAATTTTCCAGCAGCCACACATCTACTTGATTCTAGTGGTAATG
>ERZ724561.71-NODE-71-length-20141-cov-2.268912_pt1 | contig 20141 bp, 19 predicted proteins | sample MGYA00375855_ERZ724561 | MGnify/ENA primary metagenome ERZ724561 (study PRJEB28725, sample SAMN03264854) | marine sediment metagenome | biome: marine pelagic biome; feature: marine oligotrophic desert; material: ocean water | place: Pacific Ocean:North Pacific... | reverse complement strand
GTACTATTCAGACGAGCACGGGTTGTCGGTTATGTGTCTGCGAATAGGAACATTGAATGCTGAGAGCAGGCCTACAAATTTGAGACAGTTCGCCACGCTGCTTACTCACGGCGATTTAGTTAGGCTTGTCAAGGCCTGTATCGGAGGGCCAGATTCAATTCGATTCGCGATATATTATGGGGTGTCTGACAATAGTTGGAGGTTCTGGGACATCAGTAACTCCCAAACCGACATAGGATATGCACCTGAAGACAATGCTGAAGACTGGAGATAGTCTCACAGTGGGGGTTTTTAGAAATAGAAAAATGGAGACTTATATCAAATTGGCTTAAGTCCTCACCTACTTGAATTCTTGCTCCATTTTTAACACTTTATCAAGTCGTCTCTGATGACGTTCTTCACCCGTGTACTCCGCTCCAGTAAACGCTTTGACTAGTTCTCTAGCTACTTCACTTCCAACGATTCGAGATCCCAGGCAAAGAACATTCATATCATCATGTTCCACCCCTTGATGAGCAGAATAAATGTCATGACATACAGCCGCCCTGATACCTTTCACTTTGTTTGCGGCTACTGATGCTCCGACTCCGCTTCCACATACCATTATGCCTCTTTGGCTAGCACCTGTAGAAACATGTTTTGCCAGGAGCTTGGCGTAGTCTGGATAATCATCGAGGGGATCATGAGAATGTGGCCCAACGTCAACAACCTGGTGCCCAAGTTCATTGAGTAGCAAAGAAATCTCTGACTTGAGCTCGTATCCGTTGTGGTCTGCTGCTACTGAAATTTTCACTTTTTGTCTCAACTTTAATTATTCTCAGATTGTAAACGACTTCAGGGTTACAGCACTAGAGTGTAGATTTGCCACATTATTCTAATCAATCCTAAGGAAAATAGGGTGATAGAATCGCGAACAACGAATAATTGGGAGTGAGAATCTGATGTCAGTTGCAAGATTAGAAATCAATCACCGTGCGCCATTCGAGTTTGGTAGGTCTTTCGGAGATGTGGGCTCCTACACCTACTTGGAGGGGAAAGCATATTTTGAGGTGGATCCATCACATGAAGCGAATAATGGAATAACGGATTTGGCCTTAGCCCCTGTAAACTCTGGTGGTAAAGTCGAATTTTCAGCAGATTTTTCTATGTTAAAACCTACAGACCCGGAGGCCGGTAGGCGAACTATGTTGCTGGATGTGGTGAATCGTGGAAATCGCACCGTTGTCACAAGGTTCAATGATGTTGAAAGGGCCAACCATCTTGCTACATCATTTAGCTCTGGAAATGGATTTTTGATGAGGGAGGGGTATACGGTGGTTTTTTGTGGATGGCAAGCGGATGTTCCACCTATTCCAGGTCTTATCGGTTTACAGGCTCCATCAGCCTTAGAAAGTGGTGAGCCGTTGGTAGGCCGTGTTCTAAATCAATATCAGGCGAACGAGGATAGAAATATATTTCCTCTCGCCGATCGGTATCATCTTGTGAATCCATCGGTTTATGAGAATACTGAGAATGCCAAGCTTCTGGTCGGAGATCATCCGAATGGTGCATTTGAAGAGGTTCCCTCAGATAAATGGTCGATCATTAGAGTGGAGGATCGTGAAATAGAGCCTGATCCGGCGCATTTGTATATGAAGGATGGATTTGAGCTTGGCAGGATATATCAATTGGTTTACACAGCCAGGGGAAGTCGTGTAGTGGGTTTGGGATTTGCAGCGATGAGGGATATTTCCTCGTTTATGAAATATGGCACTGCCTCTGAAGGGAATCCTTCCGCAGGGGAATTAGATGTGGCCATTTCCTACGGAGTATCACAAACAGGACGCTTCTTACGTCAGTATCTTCATACGGGTATGAACACCGATGAAAATGGGAATATGGCAATGGATGGAGTAATAGCCCATGTGGGAGGTGGAATGAGAGGGGAGTTTAATCTGAGATTTGGACAACCTTCCAAAGATGTTTGCTTTATCATGCCTGAACTGTTCCCATTCACAGACCTGCCACAGCGAGATCCTGAAACTGGTAAGCATGAAGGGCTGTTGGATTTAGCTGAAAGGCAAGAGAGCGTACCCAAAATAATGTTTACAAATTCTTCCGCTGAATACTGGCGTGGAGATGCTGGTTTGATTCACACTGATCTAGAGGGTCCTAAAGATGCCCCTGAACATCCGAACGTCAGGAGATACCATTTTGCTGGAACTCAACATGGTCATGGTACGTATCCTCCTGTTGTGAAAAGAGAATCTGATCTGATCAAAGGTCATCTACCTTTCAATGCGGTTGATTATTCCCCTATATTGAAAGCTTGCCTGAATAACATTGATGAATGGATTAAGACAGGAGAAGCCCCTCCGGAAAGTAGGCATCCGAGACATTCTGATGGAACAGCTGTAGAGTCGCATACTCTTCTTGGCCGATTTGATAATGTCCCCGGCGTGAGAGTTCCCGACAAAGCTCTTAATCCCATGAGGCTTGATTACGGGAACGAACAACATTTGGGGCGGACTATTAAATTGCCAGCTGAGCGTATGGCTCAGTACCCCGCGTTTGTTTCAGACGTGGACGAAACGTTTAATGAGGTGGCTGGTGTTAGGTTGCCTGATGTGGCGGTGCCTGTAACTACAAATACGGGTTGGAATCCTAGGGACGCCTCTGTTGGGAACGAGGAATTATTGATTGGGATAACTGGAGGGTTGGCCGGGTGGACTATCCCACTTCCTACTACGAAAGAACAGGGTGACATATCAGGGGATCCTAGACCCTCAATAGAAAAGTTATATGAATCCAGAGACGAATATATATCCAAGGTTAGGGATTTAGTGTCGGAACTTGTTTCAGAAAGATATATATTGGAGGAAGATGTTCAGGAGATAATCGAAAAGGCTATCTTCAGATATGACGACATTGTCGGCTCTTGAAGTGAGTAAGCATTGTGATCGAACTTACTCAAATAGATGACCGATATTTATATAAGGATGTTCTTTTCTCTCACCTTGAGAGGATGGATTCTGAATCATGGACCGACAAAACAGTTTATTTAACGTCGGGGTCGGTGGCCGGGGATTCAGCAACATCTCTATTAGCAGGACCTGCTTTTACTCCTCTTTTAAGTCAACTTGGACAATCGGAAAATGGCTACGTTGTGTTCAGGAGAGAAGCTAACTTTGAAGTTGTTGAACCCTGTTTTCCCATTCCTATGGATGCCATCATGGAAGGGCAAGACGCGCTGCTGTTAGAAGATATTTTTCTTGAGTCCCGTACGATCGCTGTTATATTGCTGAGACTTGGCAGATATGCTGTTGCTGTACTTAATGGTGAAGAACTCATAGCTACTAAAACTGAAGGTCGCCATGTAAAAAACCGCCACAGAGCCGGGGGATCATCTCAGAGGCGATTTGAGAGAAGTCGTGAAAGATTGATAAGGGAACTTTACGATAAGACTTGTACTGTTACTCAAAATTTGCTGCAGCCACATAAAAATGATATCTCAAAAATATTTTTAGGTGGGGACAAACATATTTTGAACGGGTTTTTGAAAAGGTGTAAGTCCTTGCAGACTCTGGAAGATAAGATTTCATCCAGGTTTCTGACAGTAGATAGTCCCAATCAAAAAGCACTTCAGGTAATACACAAAGAGGTATACAAAAGTAGAGTTAGAACCTTTAATTTAACTGTTTAAAACCACATTTATGATTTCTACTGGGCTGTATATCCACCGTCAATAACGAGTGAAGATCCGGTTATAAATGATGATTCATCAGAGGCTAAAAACAGTGCGGCGTTAGCTATCTCATCTGGTCTTCCAAGTCTTCCCATAGGATGGAGGCCTTTTAGATAATTATTTGTTTCATTATCACTCGTCAACGATTCAGTCAGGCTCGTTTCAACAAATCCCGGGCATAGGCAATTCACTCTTATTCCCCGATCAGCTAGGTCGACGGCAAGAGTTTTTGTGAACTGAACTACTCCTCCTTTTGATGGCGGGTAGGCACTGTACCCGTTTCGGAGGCCGGTGGGATAGCCGACGATTCCCATTGTAGATGCCAAGTTAATTATGGCCCCACCTCCAGATTTTTCTATCTCAGGAACTGAGTGCATTGATGTTAGGAAGGTACCTTTTAAATTAACCTCTATGACCCGGTCCCATATTCGTTCAATATCAGTGGTATCGGATAGGGCATTACGTGCACTAACTCCGGCGCTATTGACTACAATATGGAGGCCACCGTACTCACTGGAAATGTTATTAATAACTTCTTTAATAGAATCGCTGTTGGTCACGTCGCAGGCGTAGGATGAGAGTGGCCCCATGAGGCCCTCCGTCACGGGCTTAGCAATATCTACAGCTATGACAGTTGCGCTTTCGGCGCTAAATCTTTCTATACATGCTTTTCCAATTCCTGAGCTAGCTCCGGTAACCATAGCTACTTTACCTGCGAGTCTGCCTGATGGGGATGTCATAGGAGAACCTCTCTTTATGTTGCTGAAACTAAATCCGATATTCCACACCAACACATCATAAATCGGTGCATATATTACCGTGCAGTTGCATCTCATGCGCTGTTAGAATGCGGACATTGTTTGTGTTTGTTTGAGGATAACATCAATGTTGGAGGGTTTAGTCCTATGCCTACTTTCAAAAGTCATATCATGGTTTGCGATGTGGAAAGAGATGATGGAGCACATTGTGGGAATAAAGGAGGTGCGGAGGTTAAGGAGAGGGTCATTCAGACATTGTCTAAACTTGGGTTGAGAAGCAGTGTTTATGTCTCAAGTGCCGGTTGCACGAGTCAGCACAGATTATGTGACATGCAGGAATGTTCGATGATCGTATACGGGCCAGATTCTGAAGCTACGTGGTACGTGGTCAATTCCGAAAATGTAGAGGGAGTGATCGAGAAGCATCTCGTACAAGGCGAAAAATCCGAAGATCATATTAACGAGGGAATGAGGATTGACCTAGAAAGTTAAATCTCAAGGAGCCTTGCTTTGTGTACGTACAGACCATCCGTCATAACTGTATGAAGTGACGGCTCCTTTTCCAAATATTTCTGTGCCTGACTCTGTGAAAATTATCCCAGTTCCCCCATCGACCCCGTAGACTTTTGAATCTTTGGGTAGCGTTGAAACGATGGATCGATGGATCGATTTTGGATCCGCTTTTTCGTGGTGTGGCAAAGTTATTATATTGCCAATGAGGGATAACCCTGTCTTCAAGGTTCTGTGAAACATTCGATTTCCTAGAACCATAGCTCCTGCACTTGAACCCGCAATAAAACATCCTTGATTTCCCAAAGTGCGCATCAAATCAAGGATGGAGGAATTGCTAAAAACACTCACTAGGTGGTTGGGGTCACCACCTGTTATGTAGATCAAGTTGGCCTTTTCAAGGCAGGGGATAAATTTACTATTATTGGCGTCATTTTTTGACAGTATTTCTACCGCGTAAGAATCTGCTCCAAGGCTCTCAAAGTGGTTGATTCCGTTTTTAGCAGCGAGATCTGGACGTTGAAAGGCGGCTGCGGTCGGAACTATAGCTACTTTAGCTTTAGCATTTAAGGGTTTTACAAATGAAAGAATCCTAGCGTCCATCTCCATGCAATCTGAAGAAAATTCCTCTCCACCTACTAGAGCGATCAAACTTGTTAAATTGTTCATATGTGGTCCCGATGTGTCATTATAATTTTGGAATTGGATTGTAAATGTAACTCATAAAAGCAGATTGGAGTGAATCGATGTCAGATAGTGCTGAAGTTGTTATAGTCGGTGGTGGGGTGATGGGCTGTTCAATTCAACATGGCCTTGCTGAAAAAGGTGTGCATGATAGTTTACTTCTAGAACAAAATGCGCTTGCCTCAGGCTCTACGAGTAGATCTCAAGCTATCCTTCGAATGCACTACTCCAATGAAGTCACGGCAAGGCTGGCATGGGAAAGTCTGAAGATTTTTAAGGATTTTGAGGAAATTGTAGGCAGTCCATCGGGTTATACACAGACTGGATATCTTTTGATTGTTCCACGAGAAGATATTCAACCCATGAGACAGAACCTTGATATGCAAAAAGTTGTTGGGATCAATACAGTGGAAGTGTCTCGGGAGGACTTATACACCCTTTGTGACATGGTCGAAACGTATGAAAACGAATCATATTCTTGGGAACCAGATTCAGGTTATGCTGACCCATATTTGGTGACTACAGGCTATGCATCAAGATCTCGCCAACTTGGAGCACGAATAGAGGCTTCTACGACAGTTTTGTCTATCGATATTGTAGGTGGAAGAGTTAAAGGGGTTGTTACCGATAAGGGAGTGGTGTCAACTGATACTGTTGTGCTAGCTACAGGTCCATGGTCTGGACCACTTTTGGAGTCTGTGGATTCTGACATTAAATTGGATACTGTTAGGCATCAGGTTGTTTTACTTAAACACTCAAATGCGTTGAGGTCTAGTCACCCCATAATTGGCGATGTCACCCTGGATCTGTCTGCCCGACCAGATGTGGGAGGCCTGACCATGATAGGAGTGGGTGAAGATGAAAATGCGGACCCCGATAGTTTCAACCAGGGAGTGGATATGCCAATGGTTGAGAAAACAATGGCAAATATGATCCGCCGGATTCCTTCTATGGAATCAGCCCAGTTTATAGGTGGTTGGTCAGGGCTGTTTACAACCACTCCGGATTGGCATCCTGTATTGGACCAGATAGAAGGCATCAAGGGTCTCTACTGTGCGGTTGGATTCAGTGGGCATGGGTTCAAACTCTCACCCATGATAGGCAAAGTTATGTCAGAAATAATTGTTGAAGGTCAATCTACTTCGGTAGACGTTTCCCGTCTTAATGCTTCTAGGTTTAAAACGGGAAATTTACTTGAGTCAAATTACAGAATGCAGGTTTTAGCCTAATCTGATATCTCAACTATCATTTCTATTTCTATCGGCATCCCTCCAGGAAGAGTTGCTACACCTATCGCTGACCTCGCATGTTTTCCGCTTTCTCCGAAAACATCCACCAATAGGTCAGAACATCCGTTAGTCACCGCTGGTGGCTCAGTAAAGTCAGGGTCTGCATTAACCATTGACAGTCCTTTTACAATTTGGACCACTCTATCCAGATCTCCAAGATAGCCTTTCAGCCTTGCGATCATGTTTACGGCCGTAAGGCGGGCTGCTTCATATCCCTCTTCAACCGTTAATTGGCTATCGAGTTTGCCAACATATGCTGATCCATCTGCCTTGGCCGTGGGACCTACACCGGACAGGTAAATAAGGTTACCGGTTCTTACTACCGGAATATAATTGGCAACTGGTGCCGGTGAATCGGGAAGTGTTATGCCAAGTTCTTTAAGCCTTGATTCCGCTTTGCTCAAGTTTTCCTCCTGGGGTTGCTACGTTTGGTTGATAATGTTGAGGTTTGGTACATGCTGTTACCATGTGTTTCCAAACTAGATCGATTGTAATTAGCATACTAACAGAAGGAGAACAGCATGGCTTTAAGCGATGACAATGTAAGGCTAAAAGCAGTTAACCACGTCACTTACAATGTGAGAGATAAAGTAGCCGCACTTAGGTTTTGGGAGGATGTTCTTGGAGTTAAGAGAATTCCTAGTCAAGTTGATTCCGATCATATAATTTGGCTACAAATACCCAGTGGAGCCATGGTTCATATTATTGAAACGGAGGAGGGCCCTTCAGTTCCCTCACACCATGGAGCATTTGAGGTTGATGATATTGAGGCCGCCCAAAAATCTGTGCAAAGCATGGGCGTAGAAACCACAGATATAAATACCCGTAATGATGGTCAAAGGGTATTTTTTATTAATGATCCCGAAGGTAACAGGATAGAAATCTGCACGAAGTCGGGTTTCGGAGTCCTAGTTTAAACAATCGTTAATAGGCGTGAAGCGTTATTCTGGGTAATATCTAGTATTTCGGTTTCCGAAAATCCTCTGGATCGCATTCTAGGTACGATGTGCTCCAGTATGTATCCATAGCCATGCCCTCCGTACTTTACAAGTCTATGTTTGGTACATATGTCGTGGGCTATGACTATGTTTTTGCCTATTCCCTCATCAATCATACTTTTTATGATGTTCATACGTTGGGCATCACTTGGCATGTCAAAATTTGAAGGTTGATAGAAGGAAACTTCCACACCGAAAAGATCCCACTCCAGTACACAGCCGGTGGAAGCAATCTCTTGGAGGGATTCAAGGGTAGAAATTGTTCTATCAAGATGTCCCATAATGACACGAGACATGTCTGCTCCTGATTCAGAAAGTATCCCTAAAATTTCCAGTGGTGCGGATTCACTTCTTCCCGGATGGATTAATATTGCTGCGCCAGTTTCTACCTGGGCCTTAGCAGAAGCTCTTAGAACTTTGCTTTCAGTCTTCTCAAGGGGCCAGGTGCAACCTATTTCACCAATAATTCCAGCTTTCACTCCCGTATTTCCGACCCCGTTCTGGATTTCTTCGATAATTTGTTGCGTTATTTGTTCCTCAGAAATATCTTCTAAAGTATGTGTCTGGGCTGCGTGAACATAATATCCGGCGCCCATGACCACATTCACTCCAGAAGCTCTCGATATTCTGGCCAGTGCCAATGGATCTCTTCCAATACCTATGGTGGTTGCGTCTACTATTGTTCCACCCCCATGTCGCCGATATAGGAGGGCCTCGTCCACTGCCGTATCCTCATCTAACACTTTTAAATTATCGAGGTTGCTGTAGCAGTACTGCCTAATCCAGCCTAGATTTTCTAGTGAAACAGGTGCGTGAGCCATTTGCTGAGTTGTGGCTTCCGGCGGAGGGTTAAACATAACCTCGAAATCAATTAGGAGGTGTTCATGAGTCATAGTGGGCCCAAGTTCATTGGGTTCTATAGTTCCTAAGACAGTCTGGATTTTTCCCTTCTGATTTGGGTCCGTCATTACTTATCTCCTAATTTGGTAAGCCAAATATTAATTCATGTTTCTAAATGTTTTATTAAATGAAGCAAATAATATAGTAAACGCCGCCAACATTGCCCCGCTTATCAGTAATGCATCCGCCGTTCCAATCCTCTGGGCTATGGTCCCAAATGGAACTGCACTGAGTGGCATCATCCCAAAAGTCATCATTGAAATGCTCATAACTCTTCCTCGCATATCAGGATTGGAGTGTAGCTGAACCATAGTCATATTCATTGACATATAGACTGAACTCGTAAGACCGATGAAAATCAGGAAAGGTACAGCAAGAGTGAAGGAACTAGTTTGGGAAAATATAGCTAAAGCAACTCCCCAGGCAAAGCAGGAAGCCAACATAAGAATTCCCCTATGTTTCAGGTTGCCTGCTGCGGCCAGAGCAATAGTCCCAACAGTAGCTCCTATACCCATGAGCATTAACAGAATTCCTAATCCGTCAGATTCTATGTTTAAAGCTTCTCTAGCCCATGCAGGGATTAACGCATAATACGAAAACCCAAAGAGTACCGGAATAAATGTCATTATGAAGAGACCTTTTAAAACTGGTTCGCTGAAAGCGTATTTAATACCATCTTTTATATCTCCACCGACAGTACTGTCTTCTCTATTTTTTCTTGTGGGGTCATACTTCACCACCCCAACCGTTATAGCGGCAAATACATATATGCCTGAGACTATGAAGAAGACTCCTGCGGTATCCACAAAAAGGATTAGAAAGCCTGCCAGTGCGGGCCCAGCTACCCGAGTTAGGTTCATACTGGAATTGTTTAGGGAAATGGCATTCATCAGTTTATCGTCGGGTACTATGTCGGAAATTATGGCTTGTCGGCTAGGCATATTAACTGCCATCAGTGAGCCATTGAAAATACCAATCACCATAATGTGCCAGAAAGAAACCAAGCCGAGTATGTCTAATGAACCCATAACTATAGTGAGTAGAGCATTTGCAGCTTGGCTGAAGACCACCAGCTTTTTCCTTGAAAATCTATCTGCCAAGGCTCCAGCCAACGGTGATACGATTGTCATTGGTAAGGCAAATGTAAGTGTTACAAGGGTTAATGCGAGAGGTGAATCGTCTGTTACCCTCAGAACCAACCAGCTCCTGGTTATCATCTGCATATTCATCGCCATGAATGAAACAAACGAACTAACCCATAACCAGCGGAAGTCTCTATAGGATAATGAATCTAGCAGAGTGGGGAGGTTTAGAGGGCTAACTCCGCCTTTTGTGGACTCTGTATCGGAGGGTTTGTTGGTGGAGATATTGCTAGCCTTTATCGTCCTCGTTGAGTAACGTTGGACTTTTCTTTCAGTTTCCCAAGGCAGGGCAAAACTTTAGCACTGGCTCCTAATACAATCAAATGTTTCATGATTTATAGTTCAATAATTTAATGGCCCAGAAATGAGAGGGATATTCTGATGGCGGCGGTCAATGAAGTAGACAATTCTAAAAAGGAAAAGCTTTGGGGGAGGGATTTTTTCCTCAATCTTTTAGTTGCCCATTTTTTGCTAGCAGGTTTTTTTTCACTCTTTATAGTGGTTCCGGCATTTATAGAATTCCAAGGAGGTGAAGCTTGGGAAGCAGGAATAATAATTGCTACTTTTGGGTTGGCAGGAGTGATTGTGCGCCCTATGGCTGGAAGGTGGATTCTTAAGTCAGGTCCGAAAAAAGTAGTTCTACTTGGAGTAGGTCTTTTTATAGGTTCTACAATTCTTTATATTCCCTTACCCAGTGAATGGTGGATAGTCCCAGTCCGAATGGTTCAAGGGGTGGGGCTAGCGACAGCCCCTGTTGCTACTACCACAATCGTTGGTAATCTGGCACCAGAGGAGCGTAGAGGGGAAGGTATGTCGTATATGGGCAATAGCATCTCTATCGCCCAGCTTTATGCGCCGGTGGTTGGTGTGTTTCTTATGGATGCCATTGGATTCAGTGTGGCATTTATCGTTGCAGCGGCCTCTGGAGTTATAGCCTTATTAATTGCGACATTGATTTCAGATTCAAAAACCAGGATTCCTGAGTCCGCCCTCCCTGGTGTTGATGAAAAGATTCAAGAGGGAAATGCTCCTTTGATAAGCAAGCCTGCAATATTTCCCACTATAGTGTTTCTCACATATGCTTTCGCCATGGCCCCTGTTAGTGTATTTCTATACACTCTGGCGTCAGATAATGGACTGCCAGAAAATTTCAATATAGGCCTGTATTTTACGGTTATGTCTGGTATGACAATGCTTACCACTCTGGTAAGTGGCCGAATTTCGGATCGGTTAGGAAGAGGGGCAGTAATAGTTCCAGGATTATTACTTGTGGGTTTAGCTATGTTGATTCTGTCTGGGGTTAGCTCAGTTACTTTATTTTTAGGGGCTGCATTTTTACATGGAGTTGGCTATGGTCTTATATATCCTGGAATAAACTCCTTAGTAGTTGATCGCGTTCCCCCAAGAGAGCGAGGATCCGCTTTGGCTACACTTCAGCAATCGTGGGACGTTGGAGCATCAGGTGGGAATTTCATACTCGGTCCTGTTGTCGGGGTTTATGGAGTTGCCTCTGCTTTCTTAATTGTCGGAATAGGAGCAATTACTGGGGCCGCTGGGTATGTGATTGGGAGTCGTAAAAATCTATAACTCATTATAATTTTGCGCCTCCTTTCTTACGCTATTAGACCATATGAGTTTGGCTATGTAGAATGCTGTCGTCGCAACTATAAAAGTGCCGGGAGTTTTTACAGTGAATGGAGAGCAACTTAAACAAAAAGTAAATAGCGGTGGAATAGTTTACGGTACGATGATTAGTCTTGGTCGGAACCCTAAATGGAGTACCGCTTACTCTAATTTCGGTATCGATTACGCGATACTGGATACGGAGCATGCTGCTCGGAGTAGGTCGGAAGTAGCCGACTACCTAGCGGCATTCAGTTATTCGGGTGTTGTGCCCATAGTGAGGGTTCCCATACCCGCATCTCATTATGTGACCATGTATTTAGATGCAGGGGCACAGGGAGTTTTAGCGCCTTACTGTGAGACTGTTGCACAGGTGAAGGAAGTTGTTGCGGCTGCAAAATGGAGACCACTCAAAGGAGAATTGGCTGAAAAAGCTGTGGAAACAGGAGAGTTACCGAGTCAGGCCACGAAAGAATATTTAGAAAATCGTAATCGTAACAACGTTTGTATTATTGGCATTGAGAGTGTTCCTGCAATATCGAATCTTGAAGATATTTTAAAAGTTGATGGGATAGATGCAGTTTTTGTAGGTCCCAATGATCTCTCCATTACTCTAGGTGTGCCCGATCAATACGATCATCCTGATTATGAGGGGGCACTTAGAGAAATAATTTCGAAATGTGAAGATGCTGGTACTCCTGTATTGATACATCATCAAACCGTAGAACTAACACAGAAATGGCTACGTGAAGGAGCAAGGTTTGTGTTGTATTCAAGTGACGCAAGGACACTGCACAATGGGTACCGTGATGAGTTCGCACGAATTAAGGAAGTAGGCACCGAACTAGGCGGAGATTCTGGCGCCGACATTGGTGAATCTGACGAAGTAATTTAAGGAGAAAAGCTCATGTCGTGGAATTTTATACCTGTTAATGGCCCATACCTAGGGACCTCAGAAGGTCCTGTTTGGGATGGTGAATACATTTTGTTCACACATATTCCAGGAAGCATAATTCTGAAATTTGATCCAAGAACCAGCATCTCTACTATTTACCGAGAGGGAACGAACCACGCCAATGGCTTAACCTTCGATTCAGAGGGGCGTCTCTATGCATGTGAAGGAGGAGCGAGGAGGGTAGTTAGGTATGACGGCGAAGATACGGTAGTTCTGGCGGATAACTTCGAAGGTAAGAAATTTAATGTGCCAAATGACCTAGCAATAGACCCCGATGGAAATGTGTGGTTTACAGACCCCTACTATGAGGGACCCGGTGGCGATTGGAGTCTTGATCGGGCTAACAAAGAACTGGAACATGATTCGGTATACAGAATCGATATGAGTGGCGGTACCCCTGAGGTATCGAGAGTTACTTTTGATACGACTCGGCCAAACGGACTGCTATTTTCCCTCGATTACAAAACTCTTTATGTAGCGCAAAGTGGTCGGAATCCAGAAGAGAAAAGAGAACTTCGTGCTTATCCTGTCAATGGGGACGGAACGCTTGGGGATTTTAGCGTTCTTCATGACTTTGGCGATCATCGCGGAGTTGACGGGATGGTATTAGATACGGAGGGAAATATCGTTGCCTGTGCCGGGTTTGAAGAAAGTGGTCCGGGCCCCGCTATATACATTTTTTCGCCGTCTGGGGAGGTTTTAGAAACCCATCCTACTTTACTGGACAGACCCACCAACTGTACTTTTGGTGGCGAAGATCTATCCACTCTATTTGTTACTAACGGAGATGGATTTCTAATGAGGGCTTTTACCGACAGGCAGGGTAGGTTAAATTATCCGAGTGCGTAATGCTGACGTAATAGTGATTGGTGGTGGAATAGTTGGATGCTCTGCGGCTATGTTTCTCGCGGAGTCTGGGCTATCAGTCAATCTCTTGGAAAGAGGAGAGGTATCAGGCGAAGCCTCAGGTCTAAATGCCGGCTCTATCGGTGGTTATGGATGGGGACACAGTCCTCGCCTCCAAGAGCATCTGACTATGGGCAGCCTCGCTATATTCAGGGATATGCAGCTTGAAAAAGGTGTGGATATAGAGTTTCGCCAGTCTGGGTCGTTGACAGCTATACATACTTCCGATCAACATGGATACGCACAAGAAATGGTCTCGACTCTCAGGACAGAGGGAAGACAAATCGAGATTCTCTCCCCGAATGAGGCCAAAAGCTATGAGCCTAAGCTTAATAAAGAACTCATTGGATATATGTTTGCTTCTCAAAGGGGTCAGGCGGATCCTGTCAAAGCTACTAAGGCTTTCTCAGAGGTGGCAAAAAGAAATAGGGCTGATGTATTTACATCAGCCCCTGTAACCGGTTTGGAACAATCCGGTCAGGGATGGATTGTCAGGGCGAATGATCGGGTTTTCAATAGTGATGCACTACTTATCGCTACTGGAGCTTGGACTTCTGACATTGGGAAGATGATAGGACTGAATATTCCTGTTCAGCCCGTGAGGGGTCAGATGTGGGCTACGGAAAGTCTTCCGCCAGGTGTTTTTCACACAATATCTTCTATGGAATCTGCGACATATTGGCATAGAAAACCATTTGTATCGGAGGATTCACCACCAGAATTAACTCACGACAACGATTTAAGAGTTACCCGTCATCTATACGGTCGGCAGAGAGCTAATGGAGAAGTTATATTTGGCGGAGATAGGCAGTTATTGGGATTCAATCATGAAGTGGAATTTGCCGGGATAGAGGTGAATAAAACTCATGCTGGTGAGGTATTGCCTTTCCTAAATCACTTGCCTGTGAAACGAACTTGGTCGGGGTTGATGCCTTTTTCGCCTGATGGATTACCCATTATTGGTCGAGTTGAACAATACGACAATTTGTTTCTGGCGACTGGATTAGGATCCTCTGGATTTGGAAGAGGACCGGGTTCAGGAATGCTCATTGCTGATCTTATAGTTAGAGGAGAAGGCCACCCGGCCTTGCAGGAATCCGATCCTAGCCGGCTAATAGATGAAACTCGGAACTGAATAGACTGTTACGACTCTCTAAAATATAATTCTGCTAGGTATTAACATTCACACAAATAAATTTTTGATTAAAACTTGTTACACATTTAAGGAGACTTAGCTATGACATCAGAAGCCATTAATATAGGTCTAATAGGGGCTGGTGGGAACACAAAGCTTCGTCACATTCCTGGATTTTTAGCGCAAGATAACGTTCACATATCCGGAGTATGTAATAGAAGCATAGAATCTGGTCAGCGAGTTGCTGATGAATACGGAATTGAGAACGTATATGGGAATTGGACCGATATGGTGGAAGACCCTGACATTGATGCAATTTGTATTGGTACGTGGCCATATATGCACTGCACTATGGTAATTGCATCGTTGGAATATGGTAAGCATGTTATGACCGAGGCCCGGATGGCTGTTGATGCCTCTGAAGCCCACGCTATGTTGGATGCTTCCCGGCAGTTTCCTGAACAAATAACACAGATAGTGCCGGCTCCTCATACGCTCAACCTTGATAAAACAATAATCAAGTTGATCAAAGAGGGATATGTTGGGGACGTTTTATCTGTCGATGCTGCTATAAGCCAGGGTGGGTTTGTTGATCATGAAAAACCCTTTCACTGGCGTCAGAGCCGAGATTTTAGTGGTTTCAACATAATGGGTTTGGGAATATGGTACGAGGCCATCATGAGATGGGTTGGGTCTGCCTCCTCTGTTCAGGCATTAACCCGAACTACCGTTAAACGTAGGAATGATGAAGGCGGGAAACCCAATGTCATTTCAGTGCCGGATCACGTAGAGATACTTTGCGAAATGTTTTCTGGACCTACTTTGCACATACGGTTTAGTGACGTACTGGGACATGCTCCGGCGAATGCTGTATATATTTTTGGGACCGAAGGTACGCTCAAGATAGATGGTTCTGATCAGTCATCTCCTAAGTTATTGGGTGGACAAAAATCAGATAATGGGCTTTCCGAAATAAAAATTGTTCCTGAGTTGCAAGGCGATTGGAGAGTTGAGGAAGAATTTATAAATGCAATAAGAGGAAAGGAAGAAATCACTCATACTAATTTCCAGGATGGAGTTAGATACATGGAATTCACTGAGGGTGTTACTAGAAGCTCTCAAACAGGGGAGAAAATTCTTTTGCCCTTCTAAGTAGGGTTATAGGTTTTTTGAATTTATTATGAATATTGATTTCAGTGAACTATCGGCTGTTCCAACAGCTCCTGATATTGTCATGCCCGAGGGGTTGGCAGCGGATGTCGACTATGTCTTCTCTGTCACATACACGGATCCTGACGCCATGGAGGTGGCTGAGTTTTCGAAAGCTGCAGCCGCCGCTATTGAAAAGGAAGGACTTACTCTTGGCACGTATCCACCACCACTTGGACATGAAGGTCTGAGGCAATTTATATCTAGAGAACTAAAACTGAACAGAGGACTGGATGTTTCCTCAGAAAATATTTTCTTGTCAAGCGGTGCCGGGGGGGCCTGCCAAACTATTGTTGATGCGTTTATAGATCCTGGTGACGTAGTGATGATGGATGAATTTTGCTATCACGGTAGCTTAAATATGTTTCTCCGTAAGGGAGCTGTACCAGTTCACGTGAAAATGGACCATGACGGTATGGATCCCGATGTACTTGAGCTTGAGATAAAGAAAAAAATATCTGAAGGAATAAAACCCAAGCTTATATACACGATTTCTGTTTATCACAATCCTACCGGGGCTACCTTGAGTTTAGATAGACGAAAAAGGATCGTTGAGATTTCTGGTAGATACGGCATACCTATTGTCGAAAACGAATCTTACGCGGACTTTCGGATAGACGGTCCAGATCTGCCTCCGGCCATAATGTCTTTGGATTCCGCCGAAGGGGTGATGTATATCTCTGCTTTCACAAAACTTCTCGGATGTGGATTGAGGCTGGGATTCGGTGTTTTCCCTGAGAGTGCAAGAGCGCCAATGCAAAAAATTGCGTTCGGTGCGAGCCCTAGTCACTTATCTTCGATGGCTGTGTACGAATACCTAAAGAACAACAAGGATTCTTATGTCGAAGGTGTAGCTCGTTCGTTAAGGGCAAAAAGGGATGCACTTATCCGGTCACTCGGAGAATATTTTCCTCCAGAGTGCTCTTGGACCGAACCTCAGGGAGGTATGATGGTTTGGGTGGAACTTCCTGAAGGAGCTGATACCTGGGCTGCATTAGACAATGCTGTGGAAAAAGGGGTGAAATATAACCCTGGACCAGTATTTAGAGCTGACCGATCTGGTGCTAATCACTTGCGGCTTACCTATAGCCACAACAGTCCGGAAGACATTGAAAAAGGCATATCTATCCTTGCCGATGTTTTCGAAGAACATGGACTTTTTAAATCCTGAGTGGAGCGTAAAAAGATATGAGTGAGAGTGACGACATCACAATAGAGGAGGTTAGGCATCTCGCTTTGTTGACACGTATAAACATGACCGATCACGAGATTGAAGAAATGAGAGATCAGATGAGTGATATCTTAGCCAGTATTGAGGTTCTGTCTGAAGTGGACACAGACGGTATAGAGCCCACTGGACATTCGGTTGACGTGCATTCTGTAATGCGTGAAGACATTTCCAGTGACTCAATCACATTAGAAGATGCTTTGGCTAATGCCCCTCGACAAGAAGACGGCTTTATACGGGTTCGAGCGGTGCTGGAAGAATAATTAAGAGATTACGGTCAACCTATGTCAACATTGGATATAAAAGGTATAACGATTAGTGTCGCTAGAAGACTTCTAGATGATAAAGAAATCTCTTCCGAAGAACTCACACAGGCGTATTTGGATCGAATTTCAAATATTGAAGGAAACATTCATTCCTTCGTTTCTGTTACTGCTGATACAGCCATAGAACAAGCAAAAGCCGCTGACAATATGATAAGTAAGGGCCTCCAGGGGACTCTTACAGGTATTCCTATGCAGCTCAAAGATAATATGAGTACGGAGGGGATTCCTACTACATGTTCTTCAAAAATGCTTGAAAATTTTGTGCCGCCTTATGACGCTCACGTGACTGCGAAACTGAAGGATGCCGGTGCGGTTCTATTGGGGAAAGGTAATCTTGATGAATTTGCTATGGGTTCTAGTACTGAACATAGTGCTTTTGGAGCTACTCACAATCCCCATGATCTTCAACGAGTTCCTGGTGGTTCTTCAGGTGGTAGTGCAGCTGCAGTTGCAGGTAATCTAGCTGATATAGCACTTGGAAGTGATACTGGTGGTTCAATACGCTGCCCTGCATCATTTTGTGGTATCGTAGGCTTAAAACCAACATACGGACTTGTCAGTCGATACGGTTTAATTGCTTATGGAAATAGTCTGGAACAAATTGGACCTATGGCAAAGACTGTCCATGATTGTGCGTTATTGTTGGAATGCATTTCTGATTATGACAAGAGAGATGCCACGTGTGTCAATAGCAAAAATATCAATTATACTGAATCCCTTGACGGCGACATTTCAGGATTAAAAATTGCGGTTCCTAGTGAATTCTTTGGAAACGGAACAGATCCTATAGTTGAAAAATCTGTCAAGAATACTATTGATAAACTTGCATCAGAAGGCGCGATTGTTGAGGAAATAAATATCGAGTCTATAAAATATTCTCTTGCAGCATACTATATTATTGCAATGTCTGAAGCTAGCTCGAATTTAGCTAGATTTGACGGTCTTCGTTATGGCTTACATAGCGGCAAATCTAAGGATTGGAATGAATTGTTTTCCAATAATCGAAAATCTGGATTTGGATTTGAAGTAAAACGTAGAATAATGTTGGGTACGTTTGCACTATCTTCTGGCTACTTTGATGAATATTATATCAAAGCTCAGAAAGTACGTTCACTAATTACTAATGACTTCAAAAAGATTTTTAGTAAATTCGATGTCATTGTTGGACCTACTATGCCTACTCTACCTTTCAAATTAGGGGAAAAAACAACTGATCCACTTTCAATGTATATGAGTGATGTAGATACTGTTTCGGCAAATCTTGCAGGAATTCCTTCTATTTCTGTTCCTTGCGGCTATTCTGATAAACTTCCTATAGGAATTCAAATAATGTCGTCTCATTTTAATGAAAAAGCTATATTGAATGTTGGACATAAAATCGAACAAATTCGAGGTTTTGACATTGAGTAATGACTATGAAGGAGTAAAAATCGGCCTCGAAATTCACTGTCAATTAACTGCACTTAATACTAAGATGTTCTGTAACTGCTCTTCTGTCTATCGAGGTAAATCTCCCAATACTTTGTTATGCATGGTTTGCACAGGTTTACCTGGATCATTACCTGTACTGAATAAAAGAGCGTTGGAAGCTGCAATAAAAATTGGTTTGGCATTAAACTGTAAAATTTCCAGCAATAGTAATTTTTTCCGTAAAAACTATTTTTATCCTGATTCTCCGAAAAATTATCAAATAACTCAATACGATAAAGCAGGTGGAATAGCTATTGCCAATGATGGTCATGTTGAAACAAATCTGGGTGGTGTCCGTATTACTAGAATTCAAATGGAAGAAGATCCTGGAAAGTTACAGTATGAAGGTAGTATAACTACTTCCTCTAATACTCTGATTGATTATAATCGAGCGGGTATATCTCTTGTTGAAATTGTGACAGAACCTGATATTGTTTCCCCAAAACATGCACGTGAATTCCTTAACACAATCCAATCAATTGTTGAAACAATAGGAGAATGCGATAGTAAACTTGACGGTTCAATGCGAGCCGATGCTAATGTATCCATATCTGATGGCAGAAGAGTGGAGGTAAAGAACATTACATCGTTTAAGGAAGTTGAACGAGCATTGAATTTCGAAATTACTAGACAAAAAACAATTCAGGCAGCTAGTAAAATGGAAACACGTCATTGGGATGATGTAAGGAGGGTCACAGTAACTTTACGAGTTAAAGAAGACGAAGAGGGTTATAGATATTTTCCTGATCCTGATTTGCCCCCTATGATTATTTCTGATGATTATATTGATGAATTACGTTGCTCTCTTCCTGAACTTCCAGAAATGCGACTAAAGCGATTTACCGAGGAAATAAAATTGTCTGAGGAAATTGCTCGTATTCTTATTCGAAATAAAATTGTAGCTGATTATTTTGAAGAAACTTTAAGTTATGATTTTAATCCAAAGTTACTTAGCGGCTTGATTGCTACTGATATCATGGGTTATCTTAATAGAAATAATATGGAATTCACTGACCTACCAATCAATGCTAAGGTCCTTGCCTCTTTGTCAAAATCTGTATCTGATTCTAAAGTAAATGACTCGACCGCAAAAGCAATTCTGTTAAAATCTCTTTCATCAGGAGATAATATTGGAGATTTATTAAAATCTGAACTTGATAATTCCATTTCTTCTGACGACCTTCCTGAAATCATTGAAAAAATCATTCTTGATAACCCCAAGGCACTAGAAGATACAAAGACTGTCTCTAATACACGTCTCCGAGCCCACGAGACTAAGGCGAA
>ERZ724561.70-NODE-70-length-20220-cov-2.328721_pt1 | contig 20220 bp, 17 predicted proteins | sample MGYA00375855_ERZ724561 | MGnify/ENA primary metagenome ERZ724561 (study PRJEB28725, sample SAMN03264854) | marine sediment metagenome | biome: marine pelagic biome; feature: marine oligotrophic desert; material: ocean water | place: Pacific Ocean:North Pacific... | reverse complement strand
GATTGATCTTAAATCCTAAACGCTATGTCTAACGACCTTCAATTAAAGATAGAAGAATTTCTACTTAAAAATGGCAAAGAAGGAAAAGTTTCGGAACTAATTCCTCTAACAGGAGGTGCTTCAGCCGAAACATGGAAGTTTACTTTTTCAGATAATAAAAACACTGAACAGCTTATTCTAAGAAAAGGTTCAGGGAAAAAATCGCCTTTAGCTGTTCTTAAATCAGAGGAGGCAGAAATACAGAAAAAAGTAAGATCTTCGGGCGCTCCTGTTCCTGAGATAGTGGCTATTTCATCTGATGATAAAGACTTAGGGGATGCTTATCTTATGAATCTCATACCTGGAGAATCTATAGCTAGAAAGATTCTGAGAGATAATAAATTCAGTGAAGCCAGGCAAAAATTAGCTTTTCAATGTGGCGAAGCCTTAGCAAAGATACACTCAGTTGATACAAAAGACTTTAATCAAGTACCAAAGAAACCTATTAGAGAGGAATTGGAAAGATTGAACTTAACTTATAAATCTTTTAACCAACCTTTGCCTGTTTTTGAATACGCTTTTAAATGGTTGAACCAACAAGACTTTACAACAAGAAAAGATGCTTTAGTGCACGGCGACTTTAGATTGGGAAATTTAATGATTGATGAGTCTGGTCTAGCTGCTGTAATAGACTGGGAAATGGTTAGCATAGGAAACCCGATGTTGGATATCGGCTGGATGTGTATCAACTCGTGGAGATTTGGTCAATCAGAAAAAGTAGTTGGTGGCTTTGGTGATTTGGAAGAGTTTCTTGAAGGATACAGCTCTATAAGTAATGAAGAAATTGATAACGAAGAAGTTAAAATTTGGCAGATACTGGGAACGCTTAGGTGGGGAGTAATCTGCCTCATTCAAGTCTATGCTCATTTAAATGGAGATGTTAATTCACTCGAAAAGGCTGCAATAGGTAGGAGAGTGTCTGAAACTGAAATTGATTTAGTCGATTTATTATTTCTTGGAGGAAAATGATGATTTTTGACAGGCCAACAAACGTGGAGCTAGTAGAAGTGGTTTCAGAGTTTTTAGAGAAGGAAATAAAAATTAATTTGCCTGACCATTTAGCATTTAAAACTCAAATAGCGATAAATGTTCTAAATATTGTTAAAAGAGAACAACAAAATGAAGAAATCCTCTCAAAAGAATCCAAAGAAATACTTTTGAATTTATTCAAAGACCCTAACAAGGCTAATATTAGAGAATTAGCTAAACAAATAGAGACGGGTGAGTTAAAACTTGATAACAAAGAACTTCAAGAAGTTTTAATTGAAATCACTAAGAAGAAAATCTCTGTTGATAATCCTAAATATTCAACTTACAAGAAGTTAATCGAGTGATTTAAGTGGTTTCTTGTCCCTGAATATCATCAGGGGAATCATGAAAAAGGGCCAAACTCTGTGATACTTATTTGGAAAGATTCTTTGAGATAGTTCAAGAAGCTTTGAATCTAAACCTATAAATATTCTTCTTTTATTCTTCTTAACACCGTTGAGAATTATTTGAGCAGCTTTACTTGGATGCATTCCTCCTTCCTTAAATTGTTCTGCCATTGCTTCTACTGTGTCAGGTTGTTCTCTGGTAAAAATACTTGACCTTCTTTCTTCTTCGTTTTGTAGCCCTTCATCATCTAATCGTGAATTGGATACGATGTTTGTTCCTACATGTCCTGGATGGACACAATGAATCTGCAGATTTTCATTTGATTGAGCCATTTCTAAGGCAAGGCTCTCAGTAAAACCCCTAACTGCAAACTTAGTAGCGTGATAAACCGTTTGGCCTGGAACAGCTACCATACCAAAAATTGAAGAGGTGTTAACGATGGCAGCTTCAGGTCTATCTATCAAATGGGGAATGAAAGCCCTAGTGCTGTTAATTACGCCATGAAGATTTATATCCATAACCCAATCCCAGTTTTCTTCTTCCATATCCTTAAAATGTTTTCCAGTTGTAACCCCAGCATTATTAAAAACTAGATCAACTTTTCCATGCTGATCAATTACTTTTTGAGGAAGAGCTTCAATAGCTTCTTTGTCTGCCACATCTAAAAGATGAGAAGAAACTGAAACGTTATGTTTACGTAACATTTCTACTGTTTCATCTAGCGTCTCTTTATTTACATCACAAGCCACAATATCAGCTCCATCTTTAGCCAATAAAACAGCCAAATAACGACCCATTCCTGAGCCAGCCCCTGTAATTACCGCTACCTTACCTTTAAAAGTTTTCATTTTTATTTTCCTAAATTATTCAATGCTGAAAGGAGATACAAAGTCAGGGTCATAAGCCTTTTCAGGATTTTCTCTTACCTTTTTGTCTAGATTCTTGGCATCATCTCCCACTAATATTCTCCATCTTTTCTCTTTCACACCATTTAATATAATTTCTGCAGCTTGTGCAGCACTGGTGGGTGCATTAGTTTTAAAGCTCTCCCTTCTTTCCTTAACCATCTGTCTTATCTGATCGTTAGAATAGTTATGTACAGGTGCACCTAATGAGATCCATACTTTTTTCATTTCTTCTATTTCCTCATCGGATAATTCTTCGGCGTCTGCGTGTCCTAAAATCTTGCCAGAATTTAGGGCTATAGATGTTCCTATATGACCAGGCATAACAACAGAAGCATTTACATGTGGTGCATTAAGCCTTAAATCTTGGATTAAGGCTTCAGTGAAACCTTTGACAGCAAACTTTGCAGCAGAATAAGAGGTGTGAGGGAATCCGCCTAAAGAAGCCCAAAATCCATTAACACTACTGGTGTTGATGATATGTCCTTCTGTGCTGGCTACTAAATAAGGCATGAAAGCCCTTGAGCAGTAGTAAACCCCGTACCAACATATGGCAAAAGTTCTTTCCCATTCTTCTTGATCGCCTTGCAAGAAACTACCTCCGCCTCCGATTCCTGCATTATTAAAAAGAAGATTAATGTGATCAGTTTTATGCTCTTCTATTACCTTGTCTTTGAAAGAAAAGACATCTCCTTCCAAGGAGACATCACATTTGAAACTAGTAATCTTTACTTCGGGAGATTCTGAAGACACTATATCAACAGTCTCTTGCATGTTTTCTTCCATCACATCGCACAGAGCAATGTCGCAACCTTCTTTAGCTAACTGTCTGACTAACTCTCTTCCCATGCCTGCGCCGCCACCAGTAACTACGGCAATCTTATTTTCAAAACTATCCATATTTAAATTAAGAAGAAACTATTTTTGTAACATTTTAGCTGCTGCTTTTTTTACCTCTTCAGGGTCAACCTCTTTTCTGTCAGGTCTTTTTGGTACATTTAGACCTGCTTTAAAACCAGGCCTTTCCCTACACCTTTCAACCCAAGCAGATAAATTTTTTAAGTCACTGATTTCTACACCAGACCACTCATGAATATTAACCCAGGGAAAAGTAGCAAAATCTGCAATGGTTAACTCGTCACAAATAAAGTCTCTACCGTTGAGCTGAGTATCCAGTACTGTATAAAGCCGTTTGGTTTCATTCTGATATCTATCAATAGCCGATTGAAGTTTTTCTGGAAAATATCGAAAAAATACATTGGCTTGACCTTGCATAGGACCTACTCCAGCCATTTGGAACATTAACCATTGAATAACTTCAGAGCGTTTAAGTGAGTCCTGCGGTAAGAACTTTCCGCCAGAAATCTCAGCTAAGTACAAAAGAATTGCCCCAGATTCAAATACAGCAAAATTATTGTTATCGGTATCTACTATTGCGGGAATACGACCGTTCGGACAAATAGCTAAAAATTCTTCTTTTTTTTGCTCCCCTTCTCCAATATTTACAAGCTTTACTTCATAAGATAGGCCCATTTCTTCCAGAGCAATGCTGATTTTGTGACCATTAGGAGTGGGAGCTGTATAAAGCTCTATCATTTTTTACCCTTTTTATTTGGAAACTCACTAAAAGGGTAAGGTTTATCCGTTTCTTGGTAGGTTACAAAATTTATAATTTGAACCATCCATTCCCTAAATAAAGCGGCCAGTTCACTCAAGCTCTTATTAGGACTGTCGGTAAATAAGTTAAATAAGAATTGCAACACGGCTATTATGTAAAGAACCATTGAGGCCCATGCATAAATAAATAAAAATAAGGCAATCCATAGAAGCCTTAACCACTTGCCCTGATTAAAGACATTTTCTTTCAACTCTTCTGCGTCTATTTTTTCTTCTTCAAATTTTTTACTCATAAATATAATAAATATAACTTTTTAATTATCTAGCGAATTCTACATCTTTAGGTTGGTCTGTGCCTAAAACTTTCTCAATGGATCCCTCTAGAGATTCTTTCCCATAAATGATTTTATATAAGGAATTTACTATTGGCATTTCAATGCCCTCTTCTTTAGCCTTCTCCCAAACAACCTTTAGCGTCTTCAAGCCTTCAGTTGTCTGACCTATCTCTTTTTGAGCTTCATCAATTGTAAGCCCCTTGCCTATTAACTTTCCCAAAGCATGGTTTCTGCTTAAGGGAGATGCGCATGTTGTTATTAAATCTCCCACTCCAGAAAGGCCCAAAAAAGTCATAGGATCTGCCCCTTGATTTACAGCAAATCTGCTCATCTCAGCAAGACCTCTGGTCATAATCATACCTACCGTATTTTCACCAGAATCCAGACCATCAGCAATCCCGCAGGCAATAGCATAAATATTCTTCAAAGCTCCGCCCAGTTCAACTCCATATGGATCATCGTTGGTATACAAACGGAATGAATCTGAAGAAAATACTTTTATGCACTCATCTTGTAGAACCCTACTTTTACTGGCTATTACCGTGCCGGTTAGCTGATTAAGTGAAATTTCTTGAGCTAAATTAGGGCCGCTTATTACTCCTATGTCATGACCCTTTGTCTCATTCTCTAAGATTTGACTCATGAGAAGGAATCCTTCTTCTTCAATGCCTTTAGTTGCACTTATCAAAAAAGCATCGGGATTAATGTGTTGAATAGCTTTGGTTAAAACTTCCTTGAATGAATTACTGGGAACGCAAAAAAGAATAAATAGACTAGACCTAATATCTTCAATATTACTAGTTGCAGTTAGATTTTCATCTAACAAATAGTCGGGTAAGTATCTTGTATTTAAGTTGGCTTCATTTATTGATCTAATATTCGATTCATCTCTCATCCAGAGGGTCACCTTATTTCCATTTATTGAAGCTAGATTTGCCAAGACCGTGCCCCAACTTCCTCCTCCTAAGACGGCTATCTCTCTTTTCATGATGAATTAAACTTAATAAACAAGATCTTGAACTTTGAAGCTATTTTAACAGCCTCTTTATGATTATTATCAATCCGAGTTAATATTGCGACATGGAAGTAGATAGCCAAGAAATAAAATTAGCCCTTCAACAGAAAGGTGTTGAATATGTAAAGGTTGCAATTACAGATCTTGATGGCGTGCTTAGAGGTAAATACATGCATGTTGATAAGTTTCTCAAATCCATTGAGTCTGGTTATGGATTTTGTGATGTCATTTTTGGTTGGGATAGCTCCGATGCACTCTATGAGTTTAAAGTTTCTGATGAGCAGAATTTATTTACAGGTTGGCATACAGGTTTTCCAGATCAAACTGTCAAAATTCTTTTAGACTCTAAAAGAACAATCCCGTTTGAAAAAAATACTCCGCTTTTCCTTTCTGAGTTAAAAGACGGAGAAGTTTGCCCTAGAAGTGTTTTAAAAAAAGTCCTGAGTCTTTTAAGAGAATCTGGGCTTAAAGGTAAATCAGCTCTGGAGTATGAATTCTTTTTATTTAATGAATCTCCAATCTCTGTAAGAGACAAGGGATTTAAAAACCTGTCCTATTTTACACCTGGGATGTTTGGTTATTCTTTGTTAAGAAGCTCAGTTCATTCAGATTTATATCAGGAAATATTAAAAATGAGCTCGGTTATGGATTTTCCTCTTGAAGGCTTACATACAGAAACAGGACCGGGTGTTTTAGAGGCTGCTATCGGAGTAGATGAAGCTCTAAACTCAGCAGATAAAGCTGTTTTATTTAAAACTTTTATGAAAGTTTTAGCACAAAGAAAAAACCTTATGGCTACCTTTATGGCCAAATGGTCTGAAGAATACCCTGGTCAATCAGGCCATATACACTGTTCTTTAGTAGATCTAGAAAATAAGCCGGTATTTTGGAACGAAGGAGGTGGTGGAATGAGTGAGTTAATGATTAATTTCCTTGGTGGGCTACAAAAATACAGTAGAGAGTTTATGGCGATGATCGCACCAACTACAAATTCTTATAAACGCTTGTGCGTGGGAGCTTGGGCACCAATTAACATGACTTGGGCGAAAGAAAATAGAACTACAGGATTTAGAGTGATTGAGGGATCACCGGACTCGCAAAGAATAGAAAATAGACTGGCGGGTGCTGATGCTAATCCATATCTAGCTTTAGCTGCTACTTTCGCTGCAGGCTTTTTAGGAATTAAAGAAAAACTACAGCCCACAGAACCTACATCCGGTGAAGCCTACACCATGAAGACAGAAGAAACCCACAGAGTTCCTAGCACACTATTGGAGGCAGCTGAGCTCTTTAAAAAATCTGAAGCAGCAAGATCTATATGGGGAGATCAGTTTGTGGATCATTTTTCTGCTTCTCGAATTTGGGAGTATGAACAGTTCTTAAAAAACAAACCACTATTCGAAAAAGAACAAACAATCTCTAGCTGGGAATTAGAAAGGTATTTTGAAATAATCTAAATATGGAAAAAGAAAATCCTTTTGACCTGTCTGGAAAGGTAGCACTCATTACAGGCGCTTCTTCCGGTTTAGGTAAACATTTTGCTAAAACCCTATCTTCTAATGGGGCTAAAACCATTTTGGCTGCAAGAAGAGTTGAGAAGATGGAAAAATTACAGAGTGAACTCAAGAATGACTCTTTTATTGTTAATTTGGATGTGACTTCAAAAGAAAGCGTTAACAGTCTTAAAGATGAAATTGAAAACACTATAGGTCAATTAGATATAGTGATAAATAATGCAGGGATATCGGATCCCGTCAGATTTAAAGACATTAGCGAAGACAGTTGGCTAAGCATTTTAGAAACAAACTTAAATGGTGCTTTTAGAATAGCCAAAATGGCAACTGATATCATGTTAAAAAATAAAGATGGAGGTAGCATAATTAATATAGCCTCCATTTTGGCAGAGAGAGTTGGTCTAAATCTTGCCAGCTATGCTTCAGCAAAGGCCGCTTTAGTCCAATTAACCAAGAGTATGGCGCTTGAGCTGGCCAGATCAAATATCAGAGTTAATGCTCTTGCTCCTGGTTATATTCTTACGGAAATTAATCAGGATTTCTTTGATACCGAAGAAGGTCAGGGATACATAAGCAAAATTCCTATGAAGCGACTTGGCTTAGAGTCCGAACTTGATGGTGCTCTATTGTTGTTAGCAAGTGATGCGTCTTCTTTTATGACCGGATCAGTAATTACGGTTGACGGAGGTCATGTAATTAATCCTCTCTAATCCAATTACTCAACTATTTTAATCAAAGCCCCTACTTTGAGATTTCCAGTAGGATAATCCCCATTAAGTAGTCTCAATCTTTGTTCAGGATCAAATGGAATGGGGCTTTTTTCAGCTAACAACCTATAAGAGTCTCCTTTCTTTACTCTGTAAGATTTAAGTCTAAGAGGCTTGGCTAATTTAGATTCGCTGAAATTTAGCCCCCGGAAACTTTCAATAATAGCTAAAAATTGACTATCGAATCGGTTTATATCAAGCCCATTCTGTTCTGTCGTTCCATAGAAAGTAAATATACTTTTATCTTTAAACACAATTGCCACCCGTGCTATTCCAGAGCTCTCTTCTAAAAGTGCTGAAAAGGCCTGGTGGCCTCCCAATAATAGAGTTTTGGATTGATACAACTCTCCTGATACTAGTCTTTCCAAGTACTCTTTAGGAGTCTCTCTCCTTACCTGATCAGACACACTAACTTGTAAAGAAGCTTCCCCATCCATGGCAATAAAAAATAGAGAATTTGGTGTGTTAATAATCTCCCAATTTTTAGGTGAAATTAATCTGATGTCTAAATCTTTGTGATAAAAGCCATCCTTTCTTCTGACTCCAGCAGCCTCACTATCACCGTAGGTCATCCCTTCAATTACTTCCAAGTAGTCTTGCGAATTAAAGTTGCGAGAATTTTGTTTTAAATTATCTGCCTCTCTAATAATTTCTTTTAAACGATTGTCGTTAGAGGGATGGGAAGCAAAAATACCATGGTACGTTTGTTGGACAATCCCTCTTCTTTTTGACACTTCTTTTGAATAAATTTCGTGCTCTTTTAAAACCGAAATAGTATTTATCATGCCAGAGGCCGAATAACCTTGTTTAACCATGTATTCGGCACCCAAAGAATCAGCTTGAAGTTCCATATCTCTGCCATATCCTGCTACCAAAGCTCCACTGGCTATATTAGTAAGGTCTCCGGCTGCTGATCCTGCCTTACTAGCTACAGCATATGAAACTATGCTTAGCAACTGAGCTTGGGAGATTTGTCTAACACTGTGCCTTGCTGTTACATGACCTATCTCATGCCCTAACACTGCAGCAAGCTCTTCTTCAGTGGAAAGATAGGCCATCAAACCTCTATTTATGAATATGTAACCTCCAGGAAGAGCAAAAGCATTAACTTCGGGACTATCTAAAACTGTAAATCTGTAAATCAGATTTGATCTGTGACTTGTTTTAGCAAGAGACTCTCCTATCGACTGAACATAATTTTGAATTTTAGTGTCGTTGTAAACTGATTGAGATTGAAGAATTTGTGAATTGTAACTCCTTCCCATTTCCAATTCTGCATCCTCTGACATCAGAACAAAATCTCTTTCGCCAGTTACTGGGTTAACCGAACAAGAAATAACAAAACTGAGTAAAGAAAAGCTAATTAATAGCCTTAGATATTGCATTTGCTTAATTTAAAAGATCAAGGGCCGAGTCTCCAAATTCTTGCCACCAAGCCTCTCCCATCTTCCTTATATTATTTAGATTACTTTTATTATTGTCGTCCAATCTTCGGTTGACCTTTCCTAAGGGTGAATTAACTCTAATATAGTCCTTACCAATTATTTCAGTTGCTATTTCATGATCCAAACTACTTTCCAACATAAGACCAAAAAGATCGTGCATTAACCATCCAATTAAACCCCATTTTTGTGAAGCTTTGCCTTTCAAAGGTCTTTTATTCAATCCGGTGCCCACACTCAGAATTTTCACATTACTATCTGGGTAAAGTTTTTTTACTTCAGCGTATCCATGAAGAACAGGGTTGTTTGCCACTATTCCTCCATCAATAAGATATCGATTTCCCACTCTGGCTGTTGGGTAATAAATTGGAGCTGCACTAGAAGCATGACCAGCATCTATAGCTAAAATATTACCATTCCCATAAGAAGTTAATAAGAGTGGCTTCCTTTCTTCAATGTCATAGCTAACAATAGCTAAATCACCGCTTGCATCACCTAATTTTAAATTACCGAAGTATTCAGTTAATACTTGCTCCTTTCCCTTTCCATCATACTTAGGATTGATTTGCATAAGACCTAATTTTGAATCCCATAAAGAAGAGTCCAGAATTCTTTCAAAAGTTTCCTCTGACCACAGGTCCAACAGATTATCTCCACCCATTTTAGCTATGGACAAGGCCATGGCTGTAATAGCTCCAGCAGAGGTTCCTATGAAGAAGTCAAATTTCTTATAAAGTGGCTCTCCTAACGCTTTTTCTAGTCTGGCCAAAAAAATAACAGTAGCTAATTCCCTGACTCCGCCACCATCCAAAGAAAGTAAATATTTATTAGCCATTTTTATGCTGTTGAAATAATTGGCTTTAGTTTATTGGAATCAGGTAGAATAAAGCTAGTTTATTTTCAAATTTGGGGAGATATATGAATAAATTATTCAAATTTGCCTTACTGGCTCTCTTTTTGACACCTTTTGCTGTTTTTGCTGATGATGAAGTGGAAGAAGTTGTTGTAACTGGTAGCCAGATAAAAGGAGCAAAAATAACAGGCGCTTTACCTGTATCAGTAATTTCAAATGCAGACATTGAAGCGATTGGAGTTGATTCTGGTGATGATTTACTTGAAAACATAGTAGAGCAAGGTCAGAACTACTTCACTGAAGCGGAAGATGCTTCAGGTGGTGTAAATGCATCTCGTGGAGACATGGGAGCTTACAATTTAAGAAACCTTGGTGTTGGTAATACTCTTACCCTACTTAATGGAAGAAGGTTAGTAAGTTCACCAGGTTATCAAACCGAGCTAATTGGTGGTGATTATGTCCCCACTACTAGCGTCAACTCGAACTTAATTCCAGTAACTGGAATTGACCGCATAGAAATTTTACGTGATGGTGCTTCAGCTATTTACGGTGCGGATGCTGTGGCTGGTGTTATCAACAATGTTTTACAATCCGATTTTGAAGGTTTAACTGTTAGATTTAAAGCTAGTAACTATGACCATTTTGATGCCGTAGATTCTAAAACTACTTTGAAATGGGGAAAATTCTTCAATGATGGGGCTACTAATATAAGTTTATTTGCTGATTATTACGATCGTGACAACATAAATGCGGTAGAAGATGCAAGATGGGGTGCAGGAGACCACAGGCCTTGGGTTGCAGATGATTCACCTTGGAAAACAAGCACTTCTTTTAGAAACACTAGTGCACATTCTTTGTATGGTCAGTTTGATATGGTTAAAAGCAGTGAGCATGGAAGCAGTAATCCTTTAAATCATGTCTTTACAGACTCTAATGGAGAATTTGAAATCTTTCCTCTTGGCGATGCCCGTTGTAATAATCGATCTAGTCAAGATGGTGCCATATTTGATACCGGTTATGGAACTTGTATAGCTCAAGATGGAAACGGTGCAATCAGATATAACTTCTGGGGAGATACTGATGTTAGGTCTGAACTCGAAAGAATGAATACAGTAGTGTATATCAACCATGACATGGGTAATGGCACTGAAGCATTTTCAGAAATGGGTTTTTACAAATCAGAGAGTGATAGGATTGCCCACCCTTCATACGCATTTTCATCTTCAAAGCACAGAGTGGGTCCGGATAATTATTATTTAAATTCATTACTTTTCGATGGGACTGTTGATGGAACAGCTTATTCAACTTTCCTTTTTTCTGGATATGAATTGTACATAGACAACTATCGCTATGCAGAAAAACAAAGATTAGTAAATGTAAAAAAAGAAACTTACAGGTTTCTTCAAGGGCTCAGGGGTTCAACAGAAAATTGGGACTGGGAAGCAGCTTTTGTAAATTCTAAAGCTACTTCTGATGACATCACAAGGAATAGAATGTCTAACAATCTGTTAAAAGCAGCTCTTTATGACTCTACAGAAGCAGCCTACAACCCTTTTAGCGCAGGTAATTTTGCTACTAACATAGAGCGAACTCTTGTTGATGTTTACAGAAAAGGTTCGAGTAAACTCACAATGTTTGATTTTAAAATGTCTAGCAATGATTTCTGGACGCTTCCAGGTGGAGGAGATGTGGGTGTCTTGTTAGGTTTTGAGTATCGTGATGAAGAAATGAGTGACGATAGAGATCCAAGGTTAGACGGAACGATTACCTATACTGACTACGAAGGTGATACCTATCCATTAGTTGCAGATGTATTGAATTCATCGCCAACAGGTGATGTTTCGGGTGGAAGACATGTAACTTCTTTCTTTACTGAATTACAAATTCCTTTAGCTGAATCAGCTAATATGCAAGTAGCACTTAGAAATGAGGATTACTCTGATTCTGGTAATGCAACTGTAGGAAAAATTGCCTTAGGCTGGGATATAGCTCCATGGGCATTTTTTAGAGCCTCGATGTCAACATCTTTTAGGGCTCCAAACATTATTCAAGTGAATGAAACAACTGTTGTAAGGTCTGGAACAAGATATGACCGAGCAGCATTCCAAGTTAATGCAGTGCAAAGCGTTGAGAATGTGATTGATTCTGACTCTCGATACACCATTCAAAGAATGGCAACTGGTGCATCTGGTCTTGATGCTGAAGAATCAGATAACACTTCTATCGGACTTGTGCTAACTCCAATGGATAATTTAATCGTTACCATTGATGCTTGGACTTTAGAAAAAGATAAAACCATTGGTTTGTTTGGTCGTGAAAACCAGACAGTCAATGACATGCTCTTACGATTTGCAAATGGAACAAATAATTGTGACACTTTTGCAGGAGATCCTTTGGTTGTCAGAGAAGCTCCTGATGATGGTGATGCTGCAGGTTTTGCCGCAGCAGGCGTATGTCCATTCGGTGAAATCAAATATGTTCAAAATGATTACACCAATATGGCTTTAAGGACTGTTGAAGGTACCGATGTTCTAGTTTCATATGGAATTGAAACTGATGCAGGAGATTTTGATCTTCGCTATAACGGAACCTTTCTTGATAAATTTGAGCAAGAAGCAAGCGGAGAATTTGCCGCCCTACAAGCCGCAAAAGACAGTGGTGTAATTCCAGAGTCAATACCTATAAAAGGTTTTGGTGATCTACTTGAAAAAGATGGTGTTTATGATAATAAACACTCTCTCAGAGTGTCTTGGGATAAAGGCCCTTACAGAGTCAGTTTAACTGGACTTAAAAAAGGTTCTTTTGTGCAAACTTCTTTAGGTACAAAGGATGGAGTACCTTACCTAATTCCTAGTATGACAACTATGGATTTAACCATGTCTTATAGATTTGGTTTAAGAGGTAACGACGCAAGAGTTAGATTTGCCATAAAAAATCTTGATGATGAAAGAGCTCCTACAGCAGATAGATATTATGGCTACTATGCTGATGCTCATCAAGATTATGGAAGAAACTACTATGTTGATTTCCAAATGAATGTTAGATAAAACCTTAAACATTAAAAAGGGAGCTTAGGCTCCCTTTTTCTTATAGTATAAGTTTCTTCATGCAAAGAGTTTTAGATAATTTAGGATTTTATTTAGGGCTGGGCACATTAGCTTTGGTTCTATTAATGCCAACTCCAGAAGGACTTAGCATAGAAGGTCATAGAACGGCCGCCCTATTCCTGTTAATGGGTGTTTGGTGGGCTACTGAAGCCGTACCTGTAGCAGTTACTGCATTAATTCCTTTAGCTCTTTTCCCAATTTTTGGGATTTCCGATGTGCAATCAGCAGCCGCTCCTTATGCCAACAAAATTATCTACCTTTTCTTTGGTGGTTTCTTAATAGCCACAGCCATCCAAAAATGGAATCTTCATAAAAGAATAGCGTTGATTGTTCTTGAGTATGTTGGCTCCAATGGAGCTTCCTTGGTAGGCGGATTTATGCTGACTGCAGCTTTAATAAGCATGTGGGTTATGAACACTTCTACTACGATAATGCTACTCCCTATTGGATTGGCCGTTATCACTGTAGTGAAAGACACTGTTACAGAACTTTCAGAAAAACAGGCTATTAATTTTCAATTAGCCCTTCTTTTAGGCATTGCGTATGGAGCCACCATTGGAGGCATGTCAACTTTAATAGGAACTGGACCCAACGGTATGTTGGCAGGGTTTATGTTAGACAACTACAACTTAGATATAAGTTTCACGGATTGGATGAAAGTTGGGGTTCCTCTCAGTGCAACCATGTTACCCATATGCTGGTTAATTCTTACTAAAGTTATTTATCCTGTTAACTTTGAAACTTCTCCAGAAACAAGATCTCTTTTAACTGAGCTTAAAACTGAGTTAGGTAAATTCAGTGGAGCAGAAGTCAGGGTATTTATTGTGTTTGTACTTACTGCCTTGGCTTGGCTATCTAGAAGTGCCTTAGATAATATTCCGGGTTTAACCTATCTATCTGATGCCGGGATAGCCATGATTGCAGCTTTAATTTTATTTTTATTGCCCAGTGGTAACGCTGAAAAAAAAGGCCCTCTCTTAGATTGGAAGGACGCACAAGAAAACGTCCCTTGGGGTCTTTTGGTTTTATTTGGAGGAGGATTAAGTTTAGCTAATGCCGTTCAAAGTACCGGACTAGCCATCTGGTTAGGCAATTTAATTCCAGGGGGTGTTAGCGTCGTTATCATTGTGATTTTAATTGTTACGATGATAATTTTCTTAACCGAGTTAACTTCCAATATGGCTACAACTGCTACCTTCTTACCCGTGGTTGCTGCTATAGCACTTCAATCTAATTTTGACCCTCTGTTAGTGACGGCTGCCGTTGCGATAGCAGCCAGTTGTGCCTTTATGTTGCCAGTAGCAACTCCACCAAATGCAATAGTTTTTGGTTCTGGATTAATAAAGGTTCCGCAAATGGCTAGGGCAGGTTTTCTTTTAAATGTAATTGGAATAGTCTTGGTTTCTATCGTAGCAGTCTTTTTAGTTCCGGCTTTTTTACTTTAGATTAGTTTTTCCCTTTGCAGCTGCACCGGGTCTCCTTGTATCAGCCACACCATAAATGAAAGGTTTATCAATAAATATAGCTTGGACACTTCCCATAGAAGGTGCTGAAGTCGGCTTATGCCCTTTTAAAGTCAACAATTGAATAGTATCTCTACTAAATCCTGTCTCCAACTCTAATTTACCTCCTAGTCTTTGGTTAATTCTAGGAGCCATAACTGCTTCGGCATAACCCATATCATGATCTATAACGTTTGAAATAACTTGAGCGACTATATTAGGTATTCTTCCTCCACCAGGAGAGCCGAGAATCATAAATAAATTTCCTTGTGGATCAAAAACTATGGTTGGGGTCTGTGTACTAATCATCCTTTTCCCAGGTTGTAATCTATTTGCCGGACTGGTTGATAAGCTTATTCGTTCAGACTTTCCATATGAATGAGAGAAGTTTCTCATCTGGTTATTAAGTAAAAAACCGCCACCAGGAACGGTGACTCCTGAACCAAATGATGATCCCAAGGTATATGTATTGGATACGGCATTTCCTTCAGAATCAATTACAGAAAAGTGAGTGGTATCAGGACTTTCATCTACAACAATAATTTTTCCTGGAAATATTTCACTTGAAGGTGTAACACTGTCTAAATCTATAGAAAGGGCCCTTTCCTTTGAATAATCTTTGTTAATCAGTTGATCAATTGGTACTGGGAAATAATCAGGGTCCCCATGATAGCGAGTTCTATCAGCATACCCCCTCTTCATACTCTCAGATAAAAGATGAATTGCATTCGCCGAATTGTGCCCTTGTTCTCTCAAATTAAAGTTTTCAAGAATATTTAGGGTTTGCAATAACACCAACCCTCCACTTGCTGTGGGAGGCATAGTTACCACTTGATAACCTCGATAACTCGTTCTAATGGCGGTTCTTTCTTTCGCTTCATAAGAAGCTAAGTCTTTTTGAGTAATTAAACCCCCGTTAGTTTTCGAAGCCTGTGAAATTAATTCAGCTGTTTTCCCTTTGTAGAAACCATCTTTTCCTTTTGTACTAATCAGCCTTAATGTTTTAGCTAGATCAGGTTGAATCAATAATGAATCAGTTGGGAGAGTGTTTTGGCCTGAATCATAAAATTTAGTCTTACTGGTTGTGTCTTCTAAAAGAGAGACTTTTCCAAAATTAAGAGCTTGGAAAAGATCATAGGTCACTCTGAAACCTTTTGAGGCTAAATCTATTGAAGGTTCAATAACTTTTTGCAGAGATAAATTTCCGTGTTCTTCATGAGCTTTAATTAACCCAGCTACAGTTCCTGGAACGGCAGTAACTATATAACCGTATCTAATAACTCCTCCATTCTTGTTCAAAAACATTTCGCTCTTGGCTTTTTTGGGCGCTGCAGAACGATAATCTATGGTGGATACCTTCTTAGTAGAAGAATCGTATATGAGCATAAAACCGCCACCACCAAGATTTCCTGCTCTTGGTAAAGTTACCGCAAGAGCAAATCCAATTGCCGTAGCCGCATCGACTGCATTTCCACCTTGCTCGAGTATTTGATAACCAACTTCAGTGGCAATCTGGTTCTGGCTTACCACCATATTAGAATCAGCTATATCAGGATGAACCCTATCAGAATAGCGAAAAATGGAATCAGGTGCCGCAACTAAAAGATTAAAATAAAGAAAGGTAACAAATACCCATACAGTTAAAATTAGGTTCCTTTTCATAAATTAGGGATTCACAGCAACAGCACCAGAAGACGGTCTTCGTGGGTCTGCAGCTCCGTAAAAGTATTTATCTTTGTAAATGATAGCTTGAACACTTCCCATGGTTCTTGATGATCTAATGGTATGACCCATTTTTTCAAGTAGGGTTACGGTATCTGGACTAAACCCTTCTTCCATAAGAAGCACATCAGGCAGCCATTGGTGATGAACACGAGGGCTAACTACTGCTTGCTTTACGCTCATATCATGTTCCAAAACATTTAGTGCCACTTGCAACACTGTAGTAATTATTCTACTTCCTCCAGGACTTCCTAAAACGAGATAAGGTTTTTTGTTCTTAAACACAATAGTGGGTGTCATCGAACTCAAAGGCCTTTTTTGACCCTCAATTTCATTGGCTTCATACCCCACTAAGCCATAAGCATTCGGTACCCCTTTTTTGGATGAAAAATCATCCATTTCGTTGTTCATGAGAATACCAGTACCTGGAATAACTATTCCTGAACCGTAAGAAAAATTAAGAGTATAAGTATTAGAAACCACATTGCCCTCACTATCCATTACAGAGAAATGAGTGGTATCTGGACTCTCATAAGGCAATGGATTGCCATTAGAAATACTTTTAGATGGAGTCACTTTTTTTAAAGAAATCTCTTTCAGCAAGGCTTTTGCATATTCCTTATCAGTTAGTCCCTTTAGGGGTACAGACACAAAGTCAGTGTCTCCTAAATATTTACTTCTATCAGCATAAGCTCTTTTCATTACTTCAGACATTAGATGTATAGACTGAGCCGAACCAAAGCCCATTTCTTTTAAAGAAAAAGGCTCAAGCATATTCAGCATCTGGATAAGGTGAACACCGCCAGAACTGCTAGGTGGCATGGATACTATCTCGTACCCTTTAAAAGTTCCTTGCAGAGGCATTCTTTCCTTAACTTTGTAGTTTGCTAAATCTTTGGCAGTAATTAGACCGCCATTAAGTTCCATTTCAGCGACTATCTTTTCTGCAATTTTTCCTTTGTAGAAAGCATCCGGTCCAACTTTCTTAAGCTCTTTTAAGCTCCACGCTAGATCAGGTAGTTTTATTACCTCTCCCGCACTGTAAGTTTCTTTATTTGCTTTGTAATAAGCTTTAGCAGTTGCTTCATTTGCAGTTAGACGTTTTTTGTAATTACTGAGTACGGAAGACAAATCATGAGGAACCACAAATCCATCTTCTGCCAATTTAATAGCGGGATCTAGTACCTCACCCCAAGACAAAGTCCCGTATTTGTTAAGGGCGTAATACAAGCCTGCCACGGTTCCTGGCACTCCCGCAGACAGCAAAGAAAATTGAGCTTTTCTTCTGTCGTAATTTCCCTTCTTATCAAGAAACATGTCTCTTGAAGCCTGAAGTGGAGCCATCTCTCTGTAATCGATAGCTATGGTTTTCTTAAGTTCTTCAGAATAAACAAGCATAAAACCACCGCCACCTAGATTTCCTGCTCTAGGTAGAACCACAGCCAAAGCTAGTGCAGTCGCAACGGCAGCATCAACAGCATTGCCTCCTTGTCTAAGAATCTCAACTCCGACTTCGCTCGCTATTTTTCTTTGGCTAACCACCATGCCCCCTGTTCCAATTTCAGGATGCGATATAGAACCATAATCAATTATGGGAAGGTTATTACTGCTTTCTAAGTAAATAGAAACAAATAAGGTAAGAAAGTAAATGGGAATTTTTTTAATCATCTATAGCTGCATACACTAATGCTTCAAAGTCTTCTCTTAAAGGTAGACGACTCCCTAACAACTGAGTCATCGCAACAGCTGCTAATTCTTCTTTGGGATCTATCCAAAAAACAGTTGCTGCTGCCCCTCCCCAATAATACTTTCCTGAAGACCCATATTCCCCTGATAACCCAGGATCGTTGGTAACCCCTACAGTTATTCCAAATCCTCTTCCTTTCCATCTACCTGAGCCATTCGAGTTTTTGGTATCTTGGCTAAGAAGATCCGAGGAAAGCAATTCAACACTCTTTCGGCTCAAAATTCTAACTTGTCCCACCTTGCCATTATTTAATAGCATTTGTGCAAATTTTAAATAATCTGCAGTTGAAGAAATCAAGCCAGAACCGCCATCGAAAACAGTTGGTTTCTTAAGGTAGGGGCACACCCTTCGATCAACTAATAATGCCATTAATTGATCACCTTTTATCATACTGGCCATCTCAGGAACCATCATCTTCACTAAAGGAGCATTTATATATAAATTTGTGTGTCGGCTTTTCTTATCTTCTGGAATGTAAAAAGCAGTGTCTTTCATTTTTAAAGGTTCAAATAATCTTTCTTTTAGAAAAACATCAAATGTCTTACCAGAAGCTCTCTCTATTACACACCCTAATATATCCATCCCTATGCTGTAGGTCCATTGAAGCCCAGGTTGGTGTCTTAATGGTAAAGAAGCTACTGACTCTGCAAAACTACAGATGTCTTGATAAGACTTGGCTCCCTCTAAATCTCCTTCTTGAGAAGGATAATAGTAAGGGAAGATTCTTTTTTCTCTATAGAGATTGCTTACTGGATTAGGTCTGTTTATAGCGTAACTAAGTCCTGAAGTATGCGTTGCTAAATCTCTTATAGTAATTGGTCTTGCCAATGACTCAGTCAGCATCCCGCTATCATCCATACCTTTAAAAACCTTAGTCTTTTTAAATTCTGGAATAAATTTTTGTACCGGATCGTCCAGTCGTATTTTGCCTTCCTCTAAAAGTATCATGAGTGCCACGCCTGTGACTGGTTTAGTCATTGAGTAGATACGAAATAAGGAATCCTCCTTAAGAGGGATTTTATTCTCTACATCAGCGTACCCTTGAGTCTCAAAATGAACGATTCTTCCTTTTCTTAAAACTGCTGTAATAAGGCCTGGAATTTCTTTTTGTGCAATATATTTTGATAATGTCGGAGCAATTTTATCCAACCTTTCTTGAGACATTCCTGCTTGTTTAGCTTCGTAAGAGGCAGATAGATTTAAAGAAAATAAAAGAACAAGCGAATGAAAAATTGTGAATAGATTATTTTTGAACATATTTACCCCTAACTCCTTTTATTTTCGACATAATAACCTCTTAGAAATAAAAAAGGAAAATATGGATTTACAGCTTAAAAATAAGGTTTCTTTGGTTTGTGCTGCCAGTGAAGGCTTAGGTAAAGCCTCAGCACTAGAATTAGCTAAAGAAGGCTCTAGGGTAGCTATCTGTTCAAGAAGTAAAGAAAAGTTAACCTCTGCTCAAGAAGAAATTTCAAACGAGACTGGTGCAGAAATTGAAGTCTTTGAAGCTGACTTAACAATTCATGAACAAATCAAAAAATTACAGCAAGATGTTAAAAATAAATTGGGTGAAATTGAAATATTAGTCAACAACATAGGCGGTCCTCCTCCTGGAACGTTTGAATCCCATTCAGATGAGGATTGGCAAAACGCCATTAATTTAACTTTGATGTCAGCTTTAAGGATGTCTCAAGCTGTTTTACCAAGTATGAAAGAAAAAAAATGGGGACGAATCATCAATATATCTTCAGTATCAGTTAAAACACCTGTAAATAACTTGTTCCTTAGCAATAGCATAAGATTAGGTGTTTTGGGTTGGGCTAAAGCTTTATCTGATGAAGTCGGTAAAGATGGTATTACCGTTAATTCCGTTTGCCCTGGAAGCACTCGCACCAATCGAATAACCAGTATTTATTCAGAAATGGTCAAGCAAACAGGTCAATCTCTTGAAGAAGTTGAAGAGCTCTCAGCACAAAATATTCCCATGAAAAGAATAGGAGAACCTCATGAGCTTGCAGCTCTAGTTGCTTTTCTAGCTTCGGAAAGAGCTTCCTATATGACAGGTCTTGCGATTCAAGTTGATGGCGGTTCTGCTAGAACCTATTACTGAGAACCCAAATAACCTTTAACTATAGATTCTAATTTGGTAACTTTTTTCTTAGAGTACCTAAAGTAAAGGTAAGAAAGGAATGCAAGCATTCCAGCAAAAATTAAAGGGGTAGAAAAGTAACCGATATAGAAATATGCACTTTGGCCAGATGGCATGCCACCCCCAAAA
>ERZ724561.67-NODE-67-length-20481-cov-3.580132_pt1 | contig 20481 bp, 13 predicted proteins | sample MGYA00375855_ERZ724561 | MGnify/ENA primary metagenome ERZ724561 (study PRJEB28725, sample SAMN03264854) | marine sediment metagenome | biome: marine pelagic biome; feature: marine oligotrophic desert; material: ocean water | place: Pacific Ocean:North Pacific... | reverse complement strand
GTTGAATACATCTCTGGCAAATAGCACATCAGCTGTGAATGAGGCTCAACTAGCCTTAAATAGTTCATTAAGGAATGAGGAGTCAATAAGAGCTAGCTTAAAATCTAGCCAGGCAAGGCTTGCTGATATAGAGGCTGAATCATCTCGAGCAATATCTTGGATCCAACCGGTCAGAAATAATACTGACAGACTTATAGATGCCGCTGGTGTTGATGGTTTTATAGCTGGTTTTGCCGCATTAATTTTCTGTCTTATTATCAAGCGAAGAAGAGACTGGTTCAGACGCATGTTTGGCTTGTATTTTAAATAATACAACATACAAAAAATTTTCAATTAAACTAGTTTCCTATGAAGACACTTAATATTGGAGATATTTCCGTTAACAAGATTTTGGATGGTGTAGAGCGCTTTCCAGCTGTTAATGCTTTTCCGGAGATCAATACAGAACTATTTGAACAGCATAAGAGCTGGATGCATTCATTTTATGATTTTAATAGTCAAATGTTGATTCTCAGTATGCACTCTTACTTAATACAAACGCCTTCCTTAAATATCCTAATTGATACTTGCATAGGTAATGATAAAAATAGGGTCGGACAAGGACCTATATACAAATCTAACCAAGGTATTCTCAGCCATTGGAACAATAGATCCAGTAATTATCTTGAAAACCTAGAGGCTTATGAATTAACCCTTGAGGATATAGATATTGTAATGTGCACGCATATGCATGCGGATCATGTAGGTTGGAACACAAGGTTGGTTGATGACAGATGGGTGCCAACCTTCCCCAACGCTAAATACTTGTTCTCACCGCTTGAATTGGATAGCTTGCAAAAAGACAGCAGAAACCCATTTGATCAGTATCTGCGACTTGTCTATGAAGACAGTGTGCTGCCAATAATCCAATCAGGCCAAGCTGAAATGATCGATGAATCCACAGACTTGGGAAAAGATATCAATCTTATTAAAAGCCCAGGACATAGCCCAGGCCATTATTGTATTGAATTGAATAGTAAGAAAGTTAATGCGATGTTAACGGGCGATATTCTTCATAACCCCATTCAAGTGACATGCCCTTCAATGTCAACGATGTTTTGTGATAATCCAGATCAATCAAATCAAACTCGCATCAAGCTGGTTGATGAGTTAACCGATTCTAATACCATCGTTCTGGCTGCGCATTTCGCAGACACTTCAGCAGGAGTTATTGAAAGCACAAATAATTCAAGAATGTTCAAACTTATATGAGTGATATTGATTTTAGTGCAAATAATTGTTTCGTTTGTGGTCCGGACAATCCTATTGGCTTAAAGATAAAATTTACTATTGATGACGATGATATTTGTCGGGGACGCTTTACCTCAATGGAGAATCATGTGGGATATCAAAATACCACTCATGGGGGGATTATTTTCAGCTTATTGGATGATGTAATGGCGAATTGGCTTTTTTTGAAGAACCAAGTTGCACAAACTGCTCATTGTGATCTCCGCTATAGGCAGGCACTTCCAGTTAACGAACCCGTTATCTTGGAAGGTTGGTGTGAAAAGCACAGATCCAGAGTTGCTTTTATGAAGGGTCAGGTCATTCTAGCTTCAAATTCATCCGTTGTAGCCGAAAGCAGTGCAAAATTTATGTTGGTAAAAAGCTAATTTACATGTAACTTTTTGTAACGTATTAACTAATAATAAGCTCTTTTCATTACGATCTATTTTCTGATCTTTGAAATCCATTGGATAATGGGTATCGAAGACTTAAGTGTTACCCAAGCATATGATTAATGAAGTAAAAAAATACGTTTTAAACAAATTTAAATCAAGCCGGCCTATGATGATATTAATAGGCTCGACATTTCTTTTTATATTTATCTTAAATGTCACAAAGACTGAGCCTGAACTGCTAGTCTTAGAAGAAAAAATTTGGCCTGTTTCGGCAGTTAAAGCAGAGTATCAGGATGTCCAGCCAACATTGAATCTCTTTGGCGAAGTTATCTCATCAAGAAGAAGTGATTTAAGAGCTTTTGTCGGAGGGCAGGTGGTTGAAGTTGGTAGTAATTTCAAAGAGGGAGCGATTGTTGAAGAAGGAGAGTTACTTCTGGTTATCGATGATTTTGAGTACGCAAATGCCGTTGTTGAAGAAGAGGCAAAATTTGAAATCATGAAGCGTGATTTTGAAAGAGCAGAAGAACTTTTTTCACAAGGCTCTATATCAGAGCAATTTAGGGACAACGCACTTCTTGAAAAAACCAGACAAGAGTTGGTTCTTTCAGAAGTAAAGAAGGATTTAAGAGACACTAGACTTTACGCACCTTATGACGGAGTTATTAATGATGTTTTGGCTAGTCTAGGAAAGCAAGTCAGCACCTTTAATGACAAAATAGGCGAGATTATTGATGTGAAGAACTTGGAGGTTAAGTTTTCAATCTCCAAAGCACAATACGGCCGTCTTCTTGAAGATGAAAACTCTATTATAGGACGATCCATTGATGTTCGGTGGACAGTGGGACAAAAGGATCTTCTCTTTAGTGCTGATATTTCAAGAATAGGAGCTGAAATTAAGTCAAACACAGGTGGTGTCAATGTTTTCGCATCAATAAATTTACCTGATAACGAGGTGACTCCCTTGAGACCAGGAGCATTTGTACGTCTAGGTATGCCAGATAAATCGTATGAATCCGTAATTGTTATCCCAGATTCTGCATTGTATGAAGATTCTTATGTTTATTTGATAAGAGATGGCAGACTTGCAAAGCATATGGTCAAAATTCATGGCTATGATAAAACCAACGTTTTAATTACTCCAAGTGAAGCAGCATCAATTACTAATGATGACATGATAATTACTAACCAACTCAGAGAGGCAGGCGAGGGGGTTAAGGTTGAGGTGATTTAGTGGTTTTCAGAAACTTTGGAGGTCAAAAAAATAGGATAGAAGATCCTAGAGATAAGATTGGCAGAGGGTCAGGGATAATTGCTTTTTTTGTAGAGCATAAAGTTGCTGCTAACTTGCTTATGGCATTAATAGTTCTTTTTGGTGTTTATGGCTTATCACAATTAAAGAGACAACTAATGCCTGACTTTGGTCTTGAGTTAATTTCAATCCAGGTTGAGTGGCCAGGAGCAAGCGCAGAAGATATAGAAACAAATGTTATTAATGCCATAGAACCAGAGGTACGTTTCATCAATGGAGTCAAGGAAGTAAATGCAATCGCATTTGAGGGTAGAGGTAAAGTACAAATCTTCTTTAATCAAACCGCATCAATGTCAAAAGCACTCACCGATGTCCAATCAGCAGTTTCAAGAATATCAACATTTCCTGTAGAAATTGAGAAGCCTATTATTTCTCAAACTGTCCAGAGAGATGAAGTCTGTCGAATCGATATATCTGGACCGTTCTCAGAGAAGACACTAAAGTTTTTTGCAAGGCAGATGCGAGATGATCTGATCAACTTAGGTTTAGCAAATGTTGAGTTCGAGGGAGCAAGAGACCAGGAGATATGGATTGAAATTCCTTCTGATAATCTCAGAGAGTTAAATTTATCTCTTCAAGAGATTTCATCAAGCTTGTCTTCTTCAAGTATTGATATACCTTCAGGAAGTATTAATTCTGGTGGAGTGTCTAGGCAAATTAGGAGTGATCAACTAGCAAGAACACCATCGGATCTTAGGCAAATTGAGATTATTTCAAGATCATCAGGAGAAAAATTATATCTAGGAGATGTCGCCGGAATTTCTGAAACCTTCCAGGAAAATTCATCATACAGAATCAATAACAAAGGTTCTTCTATAGGTTTGGTGGTCTACAGAACGAGGGGTGCAGATTCACTTATATCTCAGCAACGGGTTGAGAAGTACATGGATACTATTGCTGAAAAGTATCCTGATTCACTTGAAATAGTTCTCTACGATGTTTTTGCTGATGCTGTTAGGCAAAGAATAGATATGTTGGTAAGCAATGGTCTTACAGGTCTTCTTTTAGTTTTACTTGTTTTGTTCTTTTTTCTCAATGGCTGGGTAGCTTTCTGGGTTGCCGTTGGTATACCCGTGGCCTTCTTGGCAGCGCTTGGGACTATGAGCGTATTAGGTTTATCACTCGACATGATCAGTATGTTTGCATTAATTATGGGGATTGGGATTGTTGTTGATGACGCCATAGTTGTGGCAGAGCACACAACCACTCTTCACAGAAGGGGCATGAACTATGATGATGCAGCACGATTAGGGGCTAAGAGAATGTTCCCACCAGTTTTAGCTGCAATGCTAACTACAGTGGCTGCTTTTTTGCCTGTCCTCATGGTTGGCAACGATGTTGGTAACATTATTTCTGCTGTTCCAATAACACTCACATTGATAATAATAGCCAGCCTTATCGAATGTTTTTTGATACTACCGCATCATTTAAGAACATCAATGAAAAAAATTACTCAGAAACAGCAATCAACTATCAGGACATTTGATATTTATTTCAATAAATTCAGAGATCAAACTGTTTTACCGATTGTTGAAAAAACATTTAATAAAAAAGGTTTCACTGTAATAGCGACGATATGTTTGTTCATAGCATCTACAACTTTGTTATCAACTGGAAGAGTTAACTTCGAGTTTTTTGATACGCCCGAAAGTGACACCATACATGCTAATTTCTCATTCTCTCCAGGCACACCAGATAATGTCACCAGAAAAATGGTGCAAGAGCTTGCTCAATCTGTTCAAGCCACTGAAATAAAATTAACTGGTGAGATTGGAAGCTTAGTTAATTACGGTGTAGGAAATATTGGAAGAAGTGATTCTGGTCGGGGTAATCTAACGAACAATATTTCTGGTGGTCACATAGGCTCATACACTGTAGAAATGGTTCCTGGAGATATCAGAGGGGTTAGAAACATAGAATTTATGGAGGCTTGGGAGAATGAAACAAAGTTGATGTCAGGCATAGAGAGTTTTGTAATCTTTGAGAGTCCAACAGGAGGACCACCTGGAAGAGATCTTGATATTAGGATCATCAGTGAGGATTTAACGACAATGAAACAAGCAGCTTTGGCTTTGAGAAAAGAATTAAGATTATTACCCGGCTTGATTGCTGTGGAAGATGATTTGCCATATGGAAAAGAAGAAATATTGCTCGAACTAAGACCAGAAGGAGAAGCTATAGGGTTTACGGCTGAAGAAGTGGCTAGACAGGTGAGAAATTCATTTTCAGGAGCAATTGCAAAACGATTTTCTCAGGATGCTGAAGAAATTTTGGTCAGGGTTAAGTTGCCACAATCAGAGATTGCAGGCCAAACCATAAGGGACATCTATCTGACAACACCAGATAATACGAATGTACTCCTTTCTGAAGTTGTAACTTTAAAAAAGCGTTTAGGGTTTACAAAAATCAGGAAGCAAGACGGCATTAGACAGGTTGCTGTAACCGGTGATGTTGATCCTTCAGTAACTACAACGAATATTGCTCTTCAAACTATTAGACAGGACATTGCTCCTAAAATAGAGAAGGCATATAACGTAAAACTGAGATACGACGGAAAAGCTCAGGAGCAAAGCGAAGCATTGGGTGATTTATCACTCGCTTTGATTATTACTTTAGCTTCTATTTATATTATCCTCGCCTGGCTATTTTCCAGTTACACAACTCCATTCCTAATAATGACAGTTGTTCCATTTGGTTTAATTGGGGCTATTTGGGGGCACTTTATTATGGGATTCAATCTTAGCATGTTTAGTCTGATGGCATTCTTTGGTCTAACAGGGGTTTTAGTTAATGATACGATAATACTTGTCCGTGCCATCAAAGAGTCTTTAAGTGACGGTAATAATTTATCTCGATCTGTAATCGAAGGAGCGAGAGAACGACTTAGGCCCGTTATATTAACTACGATAACCACTGTTGTGGGCTTAATGCCTATATTATTTGAAAGTAGCCTTCAGGCGAGACTGGTTCAACCACTGGCTGTAACATTTATATTTGGAATGTTATTTGTTCCTTACTTGGTGCTAATATTTGTTCCTTCTGTTATGGGTATAGCCTACCAGGCCAGAGAGAACCTCAGCAGAATCAAGCAAAAGCTTAGTCCTCAAGAAACAACGATTTAGTTAGCCAAATTCAACATTCACCAGTTAAAATGGGACTTGCTATGAGTTCTATCAAAAAGCCACTTGTTGGAATAATATGTTGTCGCCGTGAACAGGACACACATTTCTTTCATATGGTTGGAGAGAAATATATAAACGCCATTAATAAGCACAGTGGATGCACGAGTGTTCTTGTTCCAGTTGAACAGCCTGATGAAATAGATCAATCAATATTAAATAGAATGGATGGTTTCCTGCTTACAGGTAGTTTGTCCAATGTTGATCCTCAGCAATATAATGATCAATTAACTGATCCGAAAATGTTAATGGATACCTCTAGGGATCATACTGTTTTTAACGTTGTCCATTCTATTGTTGAGAAAAGAATGCCTTTATTAGCCATTTGTAGAGGCTTTCAAGAAATGAACGTAGCTTTTGGAGGGTCTCTTTACCAGAATCTAGAGGAGCAATCAGATCATCAAGGACATGATTTTGAAAGAAATATTCCTCATGATGAACAATATGGTTTGAGTCATCATGTGGACATTATAAACGATACAGTACTTCATAAGATTAGTGGTATGGAACGTGCAGAAGTCAATTCACTCCATACTCAAGGTGTCAGAGAATTAAGCGATAGGTTAGAACCAAATGCAATGACTGATAATGGTTTGGTTGAAGCTTTTACCATTAAAGAGGCTGATGGGTTTAATCTATCAGTCCAGTGGCATCCCGAATGGCAGCCACATAACAGCGAGTTATCTTTATCAATTTTTAGTGCTTTCGGAGATGCTTGTAAAGATTATTCATCAAGCTAATGAATCAAAAAGAATTAACCGAATGGTTTTCTCAGCAGAATATTCAGGAAGTTGAGGTAATAGTTCCAGATATTGCTGGCGTTGCTAGAGGGAAGTTAGTTCCAGAAGATAAGTTTCTCAATGACTCGGCGATACGTTTACCTGAATCAGTGTTTATACAGACCGTAACTGGAGAATTTCTTAATGAGCCAGTGATCAATCCTGCTGATCGAGATATTATTTTAAAACCTGACATATCTTCATTGAGAGTGCTTCCTTGGACGAAAGAACCCACCGCATCTGTTGTGAACGATTGTTTCTATGAAGATGGCTCTCCTGTGGATATTTCACCCAGACAAGTTTTAAAAAATGTTTTACAGCAATTTAATGATCTTGGAATGGAGCCCTTAGTTGCTCCTGAATTAGAGTTTTATTTGGTTAAAAAAAACACTGATCCTAAATTAGATTTAGAACCTCCGATAGGACGATCTGGGCGACAAGAAACAGTTAGGCAGCCCTTCAGCCTGGATGCTCTTGATGAATTTGAGCCATTTATAAATGATGTACATGCTTATGCAGAAGCAATGAATATTAGGATTGACACACTAGAGCATGAAATGGGAACAGGCCAGCTGGAGATTAATTTTGAGCACGATGATCCATTATTAATTTGTGATCAGGTCATGATGTTTAAGCGCTTGGTTAAGGAGGCTGCAATGAAGCATGATATGCACGCAACCTTTTTGGCAAAACCATTGCAGCTTGAGCCAGGGAGTGCAATGCATTGGCATATCTCAATAGTTGATGATCAATCAAAAAAGAACATATTTTCTAGCAAAGATGGTAATGAGACTGAAAAATTCAGTCATTTCATAGCAGGATTACAGAAATATACACCCGAATCGATTCTATTTAATGCCCCTTATGTGAACTCTTACAGACGTTTCACGCGTTGGCAAAATGCACCAATAAACCTTTACTGGGGTTATGACAATAGGACCACAGGGCTAAGGGTGCCTTCTTCCTCTGCAGATAATAGGCGGATTGAATTTAGAATAGGTGGAGCCGATGTTAATCCATATCTTTCCATAGCTACATCGCTTGCATGCGGATATCTAGGTTTGCAAGAGAAATTGGAGCCTAGTGCACCTGAAGATGGGAATGCGTATAATCTACCTTTTAAGTTACCTAGGAACTTATCTTCCGCGATGGAGTTATTGGAGCACAGTGAGGTTATGCCAATTTTGATGGGAAACAGGTTTCTGCAGGTATATATTGCTATTAAGGCCCATGAATATAATAGATATTTTGAGGTAATCAGTCCTTGGGAAAGAGAGTACCTTTTATTGAGTGTTTAGTATGAATGAAGAATTAAAATCACTACAACAAAAAGACAAAGATCATCATCTGCATCCATTTACAGATCATTTGCAACTCTCAGAGAAAGGCACACGAGTTATAACTAGAGGTGATGGCGTTTATATTTGGGATTCTGAAGGCCATCAGATTTTAGATGCAATGTCTGGTTTATGGTGTGTAAATCTAGGGTATGGAAGAAAAGAATTGGCTCAGGCGGCTTATGAGCAGATGGAAGAGCTGCCTTATTACAATAATTTTTTTCAGTGCACACATCCTCCAGCCATAGAATTAAGCAGTGTTCTTGGAGAGGTTAGCCCTAAAGGTATGGACCATGTCTTCTTCACAAGCTCTGGCTCTGAAGCTATTGATACTGTTGTGAGGATGGTCAGATACTACTGGAGCCTTTTGGGTAAACCAGATAAGAAGATCATTCTAGGTAGAAATAATGCTTATCATGGAAGCACTATTGCCGGGGCAAGTCTTGGAGGAATGAGCGGGATGCATGCCCAAGGAGATCTCCCGATTCCTAATATTCATCATATTCAGCAGCCCTATTGGTTTGCAGAAGGCGGAGATCTCGATAAAGATACTTTTGGCAGGCAGGTAGCCAACGACCTAGAAAGAGCTATTAAAGAGCATGGGATTGAGAATATCGCTGGTTTTATTGCAGAACCAATTCAAGGCGCAGGTGGAGTTATTATTCCTCCAGAAACATATTGGCCAGAAGTCCAAAATATTATTGACCGCTATGAGATTCTTTTAATTGCCGACGAGGTGATTACTGGTTTTGGAAGATTGGGAGATTGGTTTGCTTCTAGTGTGTATGAGATTAAACCCGATCTTATTTCATTTGCTAAAGGCGTGACCTCGGGATATTTGCCTCTAGGTGGAGTTTTGGTAAATAACAGAGTGGCCAATGCAATTATTGATAAGGGTGGTGAGTTTGCACACGGCTTTACCTATTCAGGTCATCCTGCTGCATGCGCGGTTGCTTTGAAGAATATAGAGATTATCGAGGAAGAGAAAATTCTAGATGAAGTAAAAAGTAAGACAGCACCATATCTGAAAGAAGAGTGGTTGAAGTTAGCAGATCATCCGCTGGTTGGAGAAGCCAGGATTAAAGGACTGATGGGTGCTATTGAACTTTGTGCCAATAAGGAAACCAGGGAAAGATTTTCTTCCGAAGGTCGTTTTACTTCACTAGATGAGATATCTGCAGGATCTTTATGTCGAGATCTCTCAATCAATAACGGTTTAGTAATGAGAGCTGTCGGCGATACCATGATCATTGCACCACCACTGATTATTAATCAGGAGCAAATTGATGAATTGATTTCCAAGGCTACCAAAACTCTTGATGATACATTGGCAGCTATCAATAAAACTTAGGTCATACAATGCCTTTAACAGAGACTCATTACCCTGATTCTTATTATTATCACTCTGCAAATCAGATAAAAGATCGATCATATCTTCAGGAGGACATCAAAACAGAAGTTTGTATTATTGGCGCAGGTTACACCGGCTTACTCTCAGCAATAAATCTTGCTGAAAAGGGCTATAAGGTAGTTGTATTGGAGTCTAACCGAGTCGGCTGGGGCGCTTCAGGAAGAAATGGCGGACAAGTGGGTAGCGGTCATAATAAAAAAATCCACGAACTAGAAAAAGATTATGGTGAATCACTTGCTCGTGATTTATGGAATTTATCCGAAGAAGCAAAAAGTGTTGTCCAAGAAAGAATTAAATTGCATAAGATCAATTGTGATCTTAAGCAAGGTAATGCATCAGTTTCAAATGACCCTAATGATGATCAGATGCATCGAGATTACGTCGAAAAATTAAACAGCGATTATGATTATAAATTGATTCGATATATGGACTCTTCTGAAGTTTCTGAAATGTTTCACAGTCCTTTCTTCAATGGTGGCGGTTCACTCGACATGGGTGGCATGCATCTGCACCCTCTGAATTATGCATTAGGCCTTGCAGATGCTGCTGAGAAACTTGGGGTTACTATTTACGAGCAATCAAAAGTAATCAGTTACACAAAATCGGAACCTTCTTTAATCAAAACCAATAAAGGCAATGTAACTGCAAAAATTGTGGTACTCGCCTGTAATGCTTATCTGGAAAAACTTGAAAGAAAATTAGCTGTCAAAATCATGCCTGTGAATAATTTTATTCTAGCAACAGAACCTTTGAGTAAGGAGGATGCACGCTATATCAATAGAGACGATGTTTGTGCTCATGATAATAAGTTTCATGTCCACTATTTTAGAATGTCAGAAGATAACAGACTTTTATTTGGAGGAGGTGAGAATTATACACACACCTATCCCAAGGATCTTAAGTCCTATGTCAGGAAAACCATGCTGGATGTTTTTCCCCATCTTTCAAAGACAGCAATTGACTATGCATGGGGCGGAACTATTGGCGTAACAGTCAATAGAATGCCCCATATTGGAAGGCTTGAAAAGAATATTTATTTTTCACAAGGCTATTCTGGGCACGGGGTTGCTTTAGCATCTCTTGCTGGAACAATTATTGCAGAAGCTATCGACGGCGAGGCCACCAAGATGGATATTTTTGGAAAAGTCAAAATACCGACTTATCCTGGAGGCACTCTTCTGAGATGGCCAGGTTTTTATTTAGGGATGCTTTATTACTCGTTAAGAGATCGACTATGAACAAAGCTTTGGTCTGTCGGTCTCTGCTATGTATATTTTTTTTTAATGCCACGTGTTCTTCAGCGAATGAGGTTAGGGTATATAACTGGTCTGATTATATTGATTACTCTGTCATTGATGATTTTGAAACATCTACTGGCGTAAATGTTATTTACGATGTTTTTGATAGTAATGAAGTTCTAGAAGGAAAATTACTTGCTGGCAATACGGGTTACGACATTGTCGGTCCAAGTATTGAGTATTTAGGCCGACAAGTAATGGCAGGTGTCCATCAGAAATTGAATAAAGATAGCATCCCAAATTTACGCTATCTAGAACCTGGAATGATGGAACTATTAGGGACAATGGATCCCGGTAATAATTATTCTATCCCTTATTTATGGGGCACTACAGGGATTGGGTATAACAAGGATCAAGCTAAAAAGATCATGGGCGAGAGTTTTAGGATGGATAGCTTTGATGTTATTTTTAAACCAGAGATCATCAAGCAGTTTAAAGAATGCGGGGTCGCATTTCTTGATGCACCCAGCGAAGTTTTTAAGGCAGCCTTATTTTATTTAGGGTTGGATCCTAATACTAAGAACCCTAGAGACTATCAAGGAGAAGCCTATGAGTTGCTTTTAAATGTCAGGCCATATATTAAATATTTTCATTCATCAAAATACATTAATGATCTTGCAAACGGAGAGATTTGCCTAGTTTTTGGATGGAGTGGAGACATTCTACAAGCTGGAGATCGAGCAAAAGAGTCGGGTAATAATATTGAAATTGTCTATCAGATCCCTCAGGAAGGTGCACAAATGTGGGTAGACATGATGGCGATTCCTAAAGATGCCCCGAACCCTAAAAACGCACATTTATTTCTTAATTTTATTTTACAACCTGAAATGATGGCAAGAATATCTAACAAAGTTAAATTTGCTAATGCTAATGAGAAATCCAAAGGATTTATTGTCAAAGAGATTTTAGATAATCCAACCATTTATCCCAATGAAGAGACAATGAAGAAGCTATTTATTGCTGAGATTGCAAATCCCAGAGTTGATCGTATGATGACTAGACAATGGATCAACATCAAAACAGATCGATGAACACATTACTTGTAACAAAAATATTTTTACTTTTAATCTTTTGTTCAGGAAATGTATTTGCATCAGGACATCATGCCGATAAAGTTTTTCTCAACGGTTCAATCCACACATTTAATCAAGAGCTAACAGTGGTAACAGCAATCGCTATTGATGATGGTTTAATTACTCTCGTTGGCACAAATGAAGAAATCAATAGATCAATTGGTGAAACGACAGAAGTAATTGATTTAAAAGGTAAAATGATGATGCCATCTTTTCATGACGCGCACTCTCATCCAATTTGGTCAGGGGTTGATCAGCTGAAATGTGTTGTCTCAGAGTCCTATGATATCGATATCATGCAGACCCAACTAAAAGAATGTTTAGTCAGTGACTTGACTAAAGAGACTGGATGGATAGTGGGCACACAATTAAATATAGGGGTATTTCCTTCAGGAAATGTGAATAAATCATTTTTAGATCAAATCAGTAAAGATATTCCTATTTATGTCGATGCTGAAGACGGGCACAATGGTGTTGCTAACTCAAAAGCACTGGAATTAGCCGGTGTTTCCAAAGAAACGCCTAATCCAGAGAACGGCATCATCGAAAAAGATCCTGTCACAGGCGAACCCAGTGGAACACTACGAGAGCCTTCAGCAATGAATTTGGTCAAATCAATCATGCCTAAAGATAGCGATGGGCTATACGACAAAGGCTTATATTTTGCACAGGATTTAGCTCATAGTTTTGGTATTACAGCGTCGATAGCTGCGGCAGTAGGCGAGCGACATATGGCAGCATATAAGCGAGCAGCAGACCGCGGTGAGTTGGAGTTAAGAATTATCACTTGTCTTGAATTTGGAGATACATTGTTTGCACAAGATGCTGCAACTTTTGAGGAAGTCTATAGAAACAGGGCACAATATAGCCACCCTAGAATCAATGTAGATTGTATAAAAATTTTCATCGATGGAGTTTTAGAGGGTCAGACGGGCGCTGTCTTAGAACCGTATCTGGGCACAAATAACTACGGACAGCTTTACTTGGAACAAGAGGTACTCAATGCTACGGTGACTCGGTTTGATTCTGAAAACATTCAAATACACACACACGCAATCGGCGATCGTGCTGTTCGGAGCACTTTAGATGCATTTGAATATGCTCTTAGCATGAACGGAAGAACTGATAATCGTCATCATATATCTCATTTACAAATGATTGATGAGGAGGATATCCCAAGATTTTCTGAACTTGGTGTCGCTGCAAACTTTCAAGCAGCCTGGGCTTTGCCAGATGAGTATATTACAGAGATTAATACTCCCGAACTTGGTATTGAAAGAGTGAACAGGATGTATCCTATTGGCAGTGTCTTTAGAGCTAATGGTTTAATTGTAGGGGGGAGTGATTGGGCTGTGAGTACTATGAATCCCTTAGTGGCTATTGAAACAGCAGTGAGACGTCAGGACCCAGATGATCGAGTTAGTGGGTTTTTAAATAAGAACGAAAGCATTGATCTCACAGAGATACTTAAGGCTTACACTATTAATGCTGCCTATCTTATGCATCGAGACGAATATACCGGATCCATTGAAGTAGGGAAGGCTGCAGATTTGATCATACTGGAGAGAAATTTATACAACATTCCTGTGGATGAGATTAGTGAAGTAAAAGTTTTGCAAACTCTTCTTGAGGGAAAAACTGTTTTTAGATTAGAGTAAAGTTATGAAAAATAGATTAAACATTACTCGAAGAGATTTTATCAACGGTGTCAGCTATGGGTTAGCAGCTTCAGTTGCACCGATTGATTATCTAAGAGCAAATGGTATTGATATTGAAAACTATCCTCCAGCTTTAACAGGTATTAGAGGCAATCACCCAGGATCGAACGACTTTGCTCATAGGTTGGCATTTAATGGCCCAAGTTTCTTAAACGACTATACAGCTACTCAAGAAGAGTATGATCTTATAGTGGTTGGCGGAGGCATATCTGGTTTGTCAGCAGCATATTTTTATCAGAAAAGGTCAAAGAAAAAGGATCTGAAAATATTAATAATTGATAATCATGACGATTTTGGTGGCCACGCTAAAAGGAATGAGTTCAATGTGGATGGAAAAACAGTGATCACTTATGGAGGAAGTCAATCAATAGAATCCCCAGGATCTTATGAAAAAGTTTCAAGAGACCTTCTCTTAGAATTAGGCATTGATTTTGAAAGGTTTTACACTGCCTATGACTTTAATTATTTCTCCGACAGAGGACTGAAGAAGGGAGTTTATTTCAATGCTAATGCTTATGGTGAGAACCAGATTGTCAAAAATATGCCAGGGGATAAGTTTGAACTTGACTATAAAGAATCTATCAAGGAAGAGAATCTTAGAAAGGTTATTGATGACTTACCATTCAGTAGTGATGGAAAAGAAGATTTTATAAGAATCTTTACTGATCAGACTGACTATCTTTCTGAGATGTCCATGGAAGAAAAGTATTCCAAACTCATATCGATTAGCTATAACGACTATTTAAGAGAATATATGGGATTTAGCTCTGAGATCATTGATTTTTATCAAGATAGATTATGGGGATTATGGGGTGTCGGGACAGACTCTATTTCTGCATTTGGCTGTTGGGTAGATGGTTTACCTGGCTTTGAAGGCTTGGGATTTGTTGACCAAGAAACAGGAGAATTGCATCCGTACCTACTTAGCAAAATGAGTAAGAATTCGGTATCGGAAGAACCATATATCTTTCACTTTCCTGACGGAAATGCGACTGTTGCCAGATTATTGGTACGAAAAATGTTACCCAATGCCATTCCTGGAAGCACCATGGATGATATTGTTACAGCACAAGTTGATTATAGTCAGCTCGACCTTTCTGATCAAAATATCCGAATCCGCTTGAACAGCACCGTGCTTGAGACAAAGAATGTTGACGGGGGTGTCGAAGTCTTATACGGAAACGGAGAAGAGCTCTACAAGATTCGTTCTAAACAATGTGTTCTCGCATGCGATCATAGGGTAACCAAGTATATCTGTCCTGAGCTACCAAAAGCCCAGAAAGAAGCATTGGCAAACAATGTACGAACCCCTTTGGTGTGGGTCCAAGTTGCAATGAGGAATTGGAAAATGCTCTATAAAAATGGGGTCTATCGACTGTATTGTCCACAAGCATTTTTTAATCGCATCATGGCAGATTTCCCAGTAAGTATCGGCGACGTTCGCTACCCTCAGACTGAAGATGAGCCTGTGGTTTTATGGTTAACACACTGCAGTGCCTTTCCAAATCAGGGGCTAACAAATAAAGAACAATTTATGAAGGCTCGAAAACGGATACTAGAAATATCTTACCAAGAATACGAAGATTTAATTTTAGATCACCTAGCAGGAGCTTTTGGAAGTGATTTTAAAGTTGAGGATGTTGCTGGTATTACAATCAATCGATGGGCACACGGTTATGCTTACGAATACAACGAATTGTTTGACGGTGATTCCGACGACTATGAAGGACCAAACATGCCTCATGTTATTGCCCGAAAAGGCATTGGAAATATCGCCATTGCTAATTCTGATTCAAGAGGTTATGCCTATGTGGATGGAGCAATCAGTATGGCTGATCGTGCTGTCAATGAATTATTGTAAAATTAGACTAGTTCTTAGCTAAGTTTTCCCTAAAAAACTCACCCATTTTTTGATAGAGTTCGATCCTGTTTTCTTCAAGCACAAAGCCATGACCTTCTTCTTTTTTAATCATTACTTCATAAGGAATATCTTTTTCATCCAGGGCATCCATCAGCGTCTCTGCTTGTTCAATCCTCACGTTATAATCTTTACGGCCATGAACAATAAACAACGGGGCTTTAATTTTATCAATATGGTAACTCGGAGAGGTTTTTCTTAATTGTTCTTTATCTTCTTTTATATCGATCACATGATTTCTAAACCATCGACCTAACCGGTCATCCCATCGACCGTCTTGCTTATAAAGCATTTCTAAATCCCAAATGCCGACATAGTTAACAGCACAACTATAAAGCTCTGGAGTTAATGTGATTCCAGCCATTGTAGCGTAACCTCCATAGCTAGCCCCATAAATACAGACATGGTCTTTATCAGCAATTCCTTGGTTAATAGCCCACTGGACTCCATCGCTAATATCATCCTGCATCTCTAAGCCCCATCTCTTATAGCCAATTTTCTCATAACGTTTGCCGTAACCGCCTGAACCTCTAAAATTAATTTGCATCACTGCATAACCTTGGTTAGCAAAATATTGAGTTTCTGGATTAAAACCCCATCGATCCTGAATACCAAAAGGCCCACCATGAGGATTAACAATCAATGGAAGGTTTTTACCATCACTGTCCAATGGAACAGTTAAGAACCCATAGATGGTTTCACCATCTCTAGCCTCAAAACTAACTGGTTGCATAGGGGACATTGTTTTTGGATCAATCCATGGTCTTGTCGAACCTAGATAAGTTACGGTGTTCTTGATCGTATCGTATAAATAATATTCTCCAGGAATAGTATCGCTAGCAATAGTGATAATCATTTTTTCAGCATATTCACTCATAGATGCAATACCAACGTAATCCACATCAAAGGCAGCTTTCAGACCTTCTATAGTTTGTTCCCATTCTTTATTGAGATAGTGTCTTTTTGGTTTGGTATCAATATCATTATAAAGAACTGTGATCGCTTCTCCTGTTGGGGTAAATCCAATTGAGGTAACATCTGTGCCCTCACTAGCAAACAGATCCTCCATCATTCCAGTTTCCGGATCGAATAAGCTGATTGAGTAAGTGTCTTGTCCTAGGTTAGAAGTCACATATATTTTGCTGTTATCTTCGGTAAATCCGATGTCGCTCCACCCGTTTTGTAATCCTTCAAAACGATCTATTTCTCTCCACTCAGAATCTTCATCATCTCTGTACATAATTTGAGTTTCATAATTCAGTGAATTTTCGTCTTGCATAGCTGCTAATCGAACTGCTCCGTCATTATCAGCACCCCAGGCTACTACTGGCCCTGGCGGCAACAACTGACGATTAAATTTACCGGTGTAGACATTCATTTTATAAATATCCAATTGATATCTTTTCCGATCATTTCGCATAACAAGAATATGTTCCGGATCAAACGGCAATAAACTTAAAGGGATAGTGGAAATTATTTTTGAGTTTGTAATGGCATCACTAGGTTTCACTAATTGTTTTGGCTCAGTGCCGTCTTTATTTACAGCATAAATTCCAATGGAGTCAATTGCACCGGTCATGTCATTGAGTTGATCTCCTCCAGTTTGAAACATAATCCTACTATTATTCACCCATACAAACCCTGTTACGTTTTGACTCCTTAGTTGAGTGACCCTAATGCGCTCACATTCTGAAATAATTCCCTTTTTACAATTCAGGTTAGGATCTCCCAAATTAAACACCACAATGTTCCTTCTGCTAACATCACAGAAATCTACAACTCCAGATTTCGACTTATTCTTTGTGGTTTTTTTCTTACAGCGAGATACAGTTTCCTTATTGATATTTAAGGGAGTTAAAGCTGCTAGATACTGACCATCTGGAGATAATGCGGGACTTACCATTGCAGAATCTTTAAAAAAGTGTTCCACAGGATACTTTTCAACTCCAAAGGAAGTAGAGCTAATCATAAGTGCTAAAATGGCTATTGTTTTTTTCATGTCTTTGTTTGCTTTATGAGTATTTAGGGTAAGAACAATATCTAAAAATTGACTAAAGATCTAGTGAAGACAAATAAAATTCTATAGTATTTGCAGATGATTTATTTAAGGCATTTATTCATTTTGTCTCTTTTGATTAGCAATAATTATTTGCATGCAGAAGAGAATCAGAAATCTTGTTTAAATCTAATCAAGCAAAACCAATGTCTTCAAGCGATTGAAGCATGCAAGGTTGAAGCTGAAAATAATGACCCAAAAGCACAAACTGCATTAGGTATGCTCTTATCGGGAATTACTCATGGAGATTATAGAAAAAACTATAAACAGTCTTTTTTTTGGGTTAATCAAGCAGCTGAGCAAGGCTATAGCAAGGCACAAGTTGTTATAGCTGAAATGTACATGAATGGCGAAGTTGTTCCAATGAATGCTAAGAAAGCGAAGGTTTGGTATGAAAAGGCTGCTGAGCAAGGCAATTTGGATGGAGTCAATGGGTTAGCTAGATTATACAGATATGGCACTGGAGTCAGAAAGGACTACGAGAAAGCTTTTGCATATTATCAACAGGCTGCTTTAGATAACCATATAAGATCGCAGGTGGGCGTTGGTTTGTCTTATCGAGATGCTAAGGGTGTCAAAAAGAATATGGTCAAGGCTTACGCTTGGCTTTTGATCGTCTCTGACAAAATAGACAAGCAGGGCATGAAAGCTATACAAAAAGAATACGAATTAGAGCGAGACAATCTTGATAAGACCATCCCTAATTGCAAATACCTCTCAAGATTAGATGCCGCTAGCGATGTTATGACGATTGGTTATGCGAAAAAGTTGTTACTCGATCTGAAACAAAGAATGAGTATCAAACAAATCAATAAAGCAAAAAAATTAGCTGAAGAAATAAAAAAAGAGCGGGCATGAACCCGCTCTTTTATTTCAGTTCAAATTACTGATTATAGGCTTTGGTTGTATCTGATATAAGTCATTCTGCCTCTCATATCATAAAGATTGTAATCAAACGGATACCAACCATAAGCATCTGCATTAACTTCAGGTCCTTCGTTTAGGATATTTGAAGCACCAACCACAATTGATGCACCCCATGGAAGTGAATAAGATACTTGGAAGCCCATTTCAAAGTGGCTGCCTACACTATATATAGTTCCACCTATATCTTGTGTCTGACCATCAATGTAATAACCGGTCAGAGAGGCTCCCCAATCGCCTTTACCCCAATACATATGAGGGTTCATTCTAAGATCTGGGTAACCTAGCTCGCCTTGATACTCAGTTCTAGGGCTCTCTGGGTAAGCTTGAACAATGTACTTAGTGTATTTTGCACCATCAATTCCAAAGTCAAATCGACCAAAATTCTCTGTATCTATGATATAGGAAATATTGAAATCAATACCTTCAGCTTCTACACCTGCAAAGTTATTAGCTTGCAGAGAGATATAGTCAACCCCACCATCTGGACAGCCCGGCCGGCCGCCAGCAGGGCAACGAACAACATAGTTCACATCTCCATTAGCCTCAGCGTTAAATTCACGTTGAATGCTTGAGGTTGAAATTAGATCTGTAAATTCTGTGTGCCAAAAACCGAGTGATACAGTTAATTCTGGCAATGGAGCCATAACAATACCATAAGTCCAATGATCAGATAGCTCAGGTTTTAAGTCAGGGTTACCACCGTATAGTGTTCTGTATTGTGTCGATCCACAATACCCTTTACCGTTTGCACAACCCACAACATCAATACCTGAAGGATAACTTTCAGAACGTTCACCATACAACTGAGTCATAGCAGCAACACGGAAACCTTCACCGTAGGTACCTCTAAGAACAATCCAATCTGTTGGTCTGTAAGCCATGGTTATCATTGGTGAGAAATTACCACCAATACCTTTACTGCTGTAGCTATCAGAACGCCCAGCTAGACTTACTTCAAGTTTTTCAGTGAACGGTAATCCAAGCTCAAAGAACGCTGATTTTCTACTTCGCTCTGCTTGTACATTATCACCACCTGCAGTACCTGCAATCAGCTGAGCTTTTGATGCTGGGTCATTGACCTGATCAAAAGATAGATGATTATATTCAGCACCTAATACCATACCGATTGGCCCACCAGCTAATTCGCCGACATCAAAGCTCATAATAAAATCAGCTTGTGATGATTTAAGATCAGCTGCGTAAGTCTTAGTGTGGTTAAATTGTTGCATTACCGGAGCCAATGCAGATAGCGGTGTTCCATGAACACCGAAGATATCCAAAAGGCCATCATCAATGGCTTTTTGAAGTAATGGCTTATTAACCAAATTGATTGTCATGTTATCAATATCATTATTCATAACTTGAACATTGAACTCCCAATTGGCACCGCCCATGACGTCGAAAATACCTTCGAAACCAATTCTCAGATCTTGTACATTTGAGACCACATTATTATCCCGTGTTCCATTAGGAACAGTTCGAATAAATATTGTTGCTGGCCCACAATCAATTGCTGAACAATCATAACCCATGCCGATTAGAGGATGATTTGGATTATCAGCTGTCATTGAAGGATAAGGACCGGTAACAGGAGTACCCGCATAGCGTGAGTCTGCATCAGTTTGTGAAATCATTAACACTGTGTTCATAGTCACATCAGGTGAGATGTCGTATGTAGATTTCATAAGCACTGCATTTCTTTTTGCTCTTGGCAGTGCAATGATGTCTTGTGCATAATCATATCCACAGAAACTCCAATCTGCATAAATTGTTCCAGCGTATGATTTTGCATAAGGGTACCAAGTATAAGAA